>Ga0307988_1000733_pt1 | contig 21158 bp, 16 predicted proteins | sample EllFjometagen183_FD_203166 | JGI IMG/M metagenome (GOLD analysis project Ga0307988, IMG submission 203166) | Marine microbial communities from Ellis Fjord, Antarctic Ocean - #183 | ecosystem: Environmental > Aquatic > Marine > Unclassified | place: Southern Ocean | collected 2014-10-08 | reverse complement strand
GCGGTTTTGATCTCCTGGGAGATATCCGCTTCAAGGGCTTTTCTGATCTTGGATGCCAGAGCATCCCTGCGGGTATTGTATGCCAGCATCATGCCATATCCATATTCTGCAGCATCTTCAAAAAGAGAGCTGGCCCATGCCGGTCCATGACCCTCCTGGTTCACGCAATAGGGGGATGATGGTGCAGATCCTCCCCAGATTGAGCTGCATCCAGTGGCATTGGCAATGGTCATTCTTTCACCAAACAACTGGGTTAAGACTTTAACATAGGGTGTCTCTCCGCATCCTGCACAGGCACCGGAGAACTCAAGCAAAGGTTTGTGCAGCTGGCTGCCCTTTACAGAGTCACGTTTTATTAATCCGGTTTTAAAGGGGATTGTTAATGAAAATTTATGATTTGGAATCTGGATTTCATTCTGGGAGGACTGGGGTTTCATGACCAGGGCTTTTTCTTTTGAGGGGCAGATATCCGCGCAATTGCCGCAGCCCAGACAATCCAATGTGTTGACCTGTATTCTGAAACTATACTTATCCTTTAACTCTTTTCCCTTACCAGGGCTGGTTTTAAAACCGGCCGGCGCATTTGCAAGCTCTTCCTCTGTTGCAACGATGGGGATAATGGCTGCATGGGGACAGACAAAGGCACATTGATTGCACTGAATACAATTTTCAGGAATCCATTCAGGTACATTAATGGCCACACCCCGTTTTTCATACTGGCTTGTGGAATTTGGGAAAATACCATCAGGAGTAAAGGCGCTCACGGGAAGGTTATCCCCCTTAAGGGTCTGGACAGGCCGCATTACATTGTCAACATAGTCCGTTGCTTTTGCCGGAGGTGCTGGTTTTCCCGAGGCAGATGCCCATGATTCAGGGATTTCTATTTCCATGAGATTGCTCAGGGTGCTGTCCACGGCATTGATGTTCATCTCAACAATTTTGTCTCCCTTTTTGCCATAGATCCTTTTAATATCTGCCTTTAACAACTCAATGGCTCTTTCAAAGGGAATCACATTGGCAAGTTTGAAAAAACAGGTCTGCATTATCATATTGATACGATTGCCCAGGCCAACTTCCATGGCTATTTTGACTGCATCAACATTATAAAATTTCAGTTTTTTGTCGTGGAAGATTTTTCGCATGTCCCCGGGCAGCTTTGTGTTCATGTCAAGGGCACTCCACTGGGAGTTCAGCAAAAAAATTCCTCCTGGTTTAATACCCTCTAAAACATCATAGATATCCACATAGGTGGAATTGTGACAGGCCACAAAATCAGGCTCATTAACGGAATAAGTTGATTTGATGGGTTTGTCACCAAACCGCAGATGGGAGATGGTGATTCCTCCGGACTTTTTGGAATCATAGGCAAAATATCCCTGGGCATATTTATCGGTATTGTCACCAATAATTCCAATGGCGCTCTGGTTGGCTCCCACGGTTCCGTCGGAACCAAGCCCCCAGAATTTTGCTCCAATGGTACCCTCCGGGGCTGAATTGAACCCTGATTCCACTTCCAGGGAAAGATGGGTCACGTCATCGATAATACCTACAACAAAATGTTTTTTTGGGCTGCTGGATTTCATGTTGTCAAATACTGCTTTGATCATGGGGGGAGTGAACTCTTTGGAACTTAATCCGTATCTGCCCCCAAGGATTGCGGGAGGTGTTGTACCCCTCTGAATAAAGGCTGTGCAGACATCCATGTAAAGTGGTTCTCCCAGGGCACCTGGTTCCTTGGTGCGGTCCAGGACGCTGATGCTGGTTACAGTGGATGGAATAGAGGCCAGAAAGGCATTTATATCAAAGGGCCTGTATAGACGGACTTTGACAAGTCCGACCTTTTCTCCATTTTCTACCAGTTTGTCCACTGTCTCTTCAATGGCTTCGCATCCAGATCCCATGGCCACTATAATCTGTTGGGCATCTGGATCTCCCACATAGTCAAATAAATTATAGGATCTGCCGGTTAGATCTCCCACCTTTTTCATGGAGGCCTTTACGATTTCAGGTACCTGATCATAGTATTTATTAGCTGCCTCCCTGCTTTGGAAATAGATATCTGGGTTTTGGGCAGTACCTCTGGTATTGGGATTTTCCGGACTGATGGCTCTTTTTTTAAAGGCTTTGTATTTTTCCCAGTTAAAAAGGGATGCCATGTCTTCATAGTCAATTACATTGATTTTCTGGATTTCATGGGAGGTCCTGAAACCGTCATAGAAATGCATAAAGGGCACGCTTGCCTCAAGGGTTGCCAGATGGGCAACCAGGGCAAGGTCCATGGCCTCCTGAACAGAATTGGATGCCAGCATGGCAAATCCTGTCTGCCGGGCTGACATGACATCGGCATGGTCGCCGAATATGGAAAGAGCATGGGCAGAAAGAGACCTTGCCGTGACATGGAACACACAGGGAAGAAGCTCCCCTGAAATTTTGTACATGTTTGGAATCTTCAGCAAAAGGCCCTGGGATGCAGTAAATGTTGTTGTTACAGCACCGGCTGTGAGGGCACCGTGAACAGCACCGGCTGCGCCGGCTTCAGACTGCATCTGTTTAATGTTCAATACCTGGCCAAAGATATTTTTTCTTCCTTTTACTGCCCAGGAATCTGCGATTTCACCCAAAGGGCTGGAAGGGGTAATGGGATAAATGGTAGCTACCTCACTCATCCCGTAGGCCACATGGGTAGCCGCTGTATTGCCATCAATTGTCTGCATGTTTTTTTTCATTAATTTTACCTCATTTTAAAGATATTTTTTTTATTTAAAAATCTAAAAACCAGAATAATTTTGTTATAATTATTCTGGTTATAATTATTATTCTTTTGGTTTAGTGCCTGTAACAATCTCAGAAATATGACAGACTTTTGTTTTTAGTCCAGCCCTGCGCACACCATGGGACAATTGAATCATGCATGCCGGACAGGATGTCACCAGGAAATCCGCTTGGGTGGATTCCACATTTTTCATTTTTCTATCCAATACCTTCATGGAAAGATCATAGTGCGTCAATGCGTAGGACCCTGCACCACCGCAGCACCAGTCAGCTTCCGGCATTTCCCTGAATTCAACTCCCGGGATCTTCTTTAAAATTTCCCGATTTTCTTTGAAGATTCCCTGTCCCCTGACCGCATGACAGGGATCATGGTAAGTCACCACAATGGGTGATTTTGCACCGGGAGCTTCGTACCCATTTTTAAAAAGGAATTCCACAAGATCCTGGAAAAGGGGGGCCTGGCTTTTGGCAAAATCCTGGTTGTTTTCATCATTTTCAAATACCTGGGGGTATTTTTTTAGAAACGATGCACAGCTTGAGCAGTCTGTGACAATTACATCAAAGGATTGAGATGAAAAAGTTTTAAGGTTTTTCAATGCCAGCTTTTGAGCAGCATCAATGTCACCATAGGTCCAGGCGGGCAGACCACAGCAGCAATTATCAAGGATGGTTACGGTGTTGCCAATTTTTTTCAATATTTTCAGGCTTTCCTGTCCAGCTTCCTGCTGTATAACATCAACCCCGCAGCCAATAAAATATCCAATGCGAAGGGATTCTCCTGTCCCCTGGTATTCACCGGATTTAAAAGTCCCCCTGAATGGCTTAGTGGGAAGTTTTTCCACAATATTTTCAGCTTTGGCAAAATCCCTGCCCAGAATTCTTAAAAGGCCCAGGGCCTTGGCAACCTTTGACATACCTGAATTTTTTCCCAGCGCTGCTGCCCGTGCTGCCATGTGCAATCGTTTGGGATATGGAAGCAGCTGTTCAAACAGCAGTTTGTGGATGGGTTTTCTTCCCACTTTTTCCAGATATTCTGCTCTGCCCTTAATTACCAAATCGGCCGTGGGAACATCGGCAAGACAGGCAGCAGTGCATGCTCCACACCCCAGGCAGTTAAACAAAGGGTCTTCAAGCTCTTTGGTCCATTGAACCCTGTCTTCAATAATTCCCCGCATCAATGCCAGTCGTCCCCTGGCAACACCTGATTCATGGCCTGTTGAACGAAATACCGGACAGGCTACCTGGCAGAACCCACATTTATTACATTGTGCAATTGCATCGTAATCTTTCACAATATCCATAAAGCATACCTCTAAATGTTTGGCTTTAAAGCCCAATATCCTTACCTGCCTGGCATACGTCCGGGTGCAAATAGGGAATGGGGATCCAGGGCATTTTTGATCTTGTGCATTACAGCCCATTCCGGCCTCAAGACCCTTCCAAAAACATCATGTTCAAGCCGGAATGATTCCGGTGTTTTTTCAAGCTGCGCATGGCCGTCCAGCAAGTAAACCCTATGGGATAATGAAGCCCATTGATCCGTATCCAGTGAATCCAGGGTATTGAATATCCTGCCGCATCCAAAGTCAAGGAACCAGGCACTCTGAGTTGCCTGGGCCTTGATCCCGATAATTTCCTGGATACCTTTGATAAGGTCAGGGATTTTTTCCATGGCAACCCCTGTTTTTAAAATATAGGGCGCCTTTGCTATTTCAGTAAAATCATCCTTAAAACACCCGTCAATCAAGGGGTAGTCCCAGGTTTCCAGGTCCTTTAATTTGTTTTTACCTAACAGAAGGGAGCATTTTTCTACCTGGTGTTCAACAATTTTGGACAGTCCTTCAAAACCAACAATCATTTTCCATTGGTCTGGAAATTGTCCTGGAACATTATTTTCTGGCACAGCAGTTATAAAGGCGGGAAACAGATTGTTGTTCATAAGGTTATGGGCAGCATGAAAACTATCTTCCAGGTTTCCTGTCATGGATAAAGCCCTGCAGAGTTCAGGCCTTGTGGACAGACGCCAGGTGGCTTCGGTGATCATTCCCAGGTTCCCGTTGCTACCTGTCATCAAGCGGGTCATGTCATATCCGGCAACATTTTTAACCACCTTGCCGCCGGTGGAAATCATCCTGCCCTGGCTGTCAATATATTGAAGCCCCAGAAGAAAATCCCTGGGAGCACCATAAAACATGCGTTCCACACCGCCATTGCCCATGGCTACCAGAGAGCCGGTTGTGGCCTCTTTGCTGAAAAAAGGCGGTCTCTGGGACAGCCATTGATTATTTTTTTCCAGGATTTCCTGAAGCCCGTCCAGGGACATTCCAGCACCCAGAGTAATAAACTGGTTGTCAGTGTCATATTCTATGATCTCGGTCATGGCAAGGGTATTCACAGGCGTAACACTCTCTTTACAGGCATTGCCGTAATGATCAAAAGTGTCAGCCCCGACAACGACAACAGACTCGTTGGATGCACTGGCAGCCTTAATGGCTTCCATGGCCTGGGCAACTCCCTGGGCAGATGCACCCCCCAGCCGTTTTAATATTGTGGGCTCAAAAGACTTCAGGGGCTGGCCAGGAGATTTGGAAAGGGGGATCACCTTGTTGGGATTTAATACATTTCCAGGGTCAAAGGCAAGTTTCACTGTTTGCTGCGTGTTCAGGTCGTCTCCGGAAAAAATCATTTTCATGGCGTCTTGTTTTTCCCGGCCAATACCATGTTCACCCGAGATGGTACCTCCCAGCTTAACACTGACTTCCATGATATCCCATCCAGCTTTGTGAACCCGTTCCAGTTCGCCTGGGTTCCGTGAATCAAACAATAAAAGGGGGTGCATATTACCATCCCCGGCATGGAAAACATTACCAACCCTGAATCCATGTTTGTCAGCAACAATCTTGATTTGCTCCAGGGCCTGGGGAAGTATGCTCCTGGAAACAGTGGCATCGTTAACAAGATAATTGGGTGCCAGCCGGGCAATAGCACCAAAGGCACCACGCCTGCCTTGCCATAAAAGGTCCCGTTCTTTTTCATTTTTGGCGGTTTTTACGTTCCTGCATTGGGTGGCCATGCAGATTTCTTTGATCTGTTCGGCCTGCTCCTCAAGGCCCACCTTCATTCCCTCGACTTCAATGACCAGCACGGCAGCTGCATCCAAAGGATATCCGCAGGGGATGCTGGCTTCAACAGCTTCAATTACCAAAGCATCCATCATTTCAAGGGTATTGGGGAGTATCCCGGCTGCAATGATTTTTGAAACAGAATGGGCAGCTGACTGTATATCATCATAAACCGCAAGCATGGTAATAACGGATTCTGTTTTGGGCAAAGTATGCAGGGTCAGTTCGGTAATAATGGCAAAGGCTCCTTCACTGCCCACCATCAGGCCACGCAGATCAAAACCGGGAGGATCCATTGCCGGTCCCCCTATTCGAAGGATTTCGCCGTCGGCCATAACCATTTCCATGCCCAGAATATGGTTGGAGGTGACACCATATTTCAGGCAAAGGGGACCCCCTGAATTTTCTCCTGCGTTTCCGCCAAGGGTGGATACCTTCTGACTGGCAGGGTCTGGGGCATAAAATGCTCCCACAGCTGCCAGAGCCTGCTGTACTTCCATATTGGTTACACCGGGTTGAACAACGGCATACCTGCTTTCAGGAAAAATACCCAGGATTTGATTGAATCGAGACAGGCAGATCACAAGGCCATTGGTAGTAGAGATGGTACCCCCGGACAAATTGGTACCAAATCCCCGGGCAACAATGTCAATTCCTTCTTTATTGGCAGCCTTAACTGCCTGGGAAACCTCCTGGGTGTTTGCCGGGAAAATGACAACCCCGGGATTCCCTTTTACCAGAGAGGCATCATAGGAATACAGCTCAATGCCGGTGTTTGTCACAGACACGTTGGCTTTGCCTATTATTGTTTCAAGTTCACGAATGAAATTTTCAGTAACCATGGCTTCTCCCAACAGGCAGGACGTTTTATCACGCCTGCATTTTCTCAGGTTTTTTTCCACGTAACAGCCAGAAAGGCGCCTTTGTCTGAATTATTCTTTTTTCCCTTTCGTTCAATTTTTATAATGTCTGAGAGTAACGTTTCTTTTTGAAAGTGGATAGCTGTTTTTACAATGGGATTTATCGGGGCAAGAGAATTTGCTGGAATAAGGGAACGTATCTCATCTGGAGATCTGAAGAATATTTTTTGAAATAAATCATGCCCATTTTTTGCTGCCTCCAGTCTTTTTTCAGCCCAGGGACTGAGGCTGTTGAGGGTAGTCAAAACAATGGTCCCGCCTTTTCGGGTCACCCGTTCAAGTTCGGTAATGGCTTGTTTTGCATCCTCAATAAATTCAATGGCTGTCATGGATAGAACTTTATCAAAATGATTGTCGGCAAAGGGTAAAGCACAAATGTCAGCGCAGGTGCCAATGAAGTTTGATTTGCCGGATTCATTTAATCCATTGATTTTATTGAATTTATGGACAGCCTTCCTGAGCATGGATTGGGATATATCAATGCCGGTAATCACTGGATCAAAGGTCATTATATCCTGGGTAAAAACTCCAGTGCCGCATCCTGCATCAAGAATCTTTTCTCCAGGGCAAGGGCTGAGCATTTGAACAAGCAAGTCGGATTCATATTCCTTGACAAGAATGCCCCTTGGGGTTTCAAACCAGCTGTCATACCTGCTGGTCCATTTATCAAAAAGAGTGGTGGTCATCTTTCCCCTATTTTTGTCCTAGGTTACGGAATGAATTTTGCTTTCCAGAGTAGCGTTTTTATCACCTCTGTCATCAATTTTTAAATCAACCACAATACGTTTTGCACCCTCATCAAGATGGGCCTGGCGAACTTTTTTGACCAAAGCAAACAGGGAATCCATGTCAGGGAATTCAATGGATGTGGAAAGCCCTCCAACACTATAGGTATACCCAGAATCTTCTATTACCTGGATTCCTTTTCTAACAAATTTTCCCAGGCTTATTCCTTCGCCAATGGGGTAAATGGATAATTGAGCTAGAATCATTTTATTTTCTCTCTGAATATTATCATTTTATTTCCATGGGAAGCAGCCGATTGTCTGAAGACCAGGGGAACCATTGGAAAATATGCAAATCCAGGGCTCCCCTGTCAACAGATCAATACTTATTTTGCGTCAGCAGCTTTAATCTCTTCCATGGTGCGAAGAATCTGCATGGCATTTTCATATACGGGTGTGTCCACCATTTTGCCAAGATAGGTAACTGCAGCAGAACCCTTTGCAATACCTTCTTCTTCAAACACTTTTTTTACGCCTTCTGCCCATTCAATACTTTCTGCAGAGGGGGTGTAAATCTCGTGGGCAGGTTCGATCTGGCTTGGATGGATCAGCATTCTGCCTTCATATCCCATCTGGTGTCCTTCTTCCGTGCTCTTTTTATATCCTTCTGTATCCTGGTATGCAACAAAAGGACAGTCAATGGCAACACATCCTGCAGCCCTTGCGGCAACTGCAGTGTGGAAACGTGCATAAAGCTGTTCCTGACCTTCAGAGGTCAGGGTAACCCGCATGTCTTTTGTGAAATCCACAGCACCAAAGATCAATGAGTTGACCCTGGGGCTTGCAGATCCGGCTTCATAGGCATTGATTACGCCTTTAGCCGTTTCAATGAGCAATTGAATGGCAACAGAACCGACTTTCATTCCCCTTCTCTGTTCCAGTTCTTCCAGTTTCCAGTCCAGACGCTTTACATTTTCTCCGCTTCCGCATTTTGCCAGGCATACGCCGTCAAGACCCGGATAAACAATGGCCTCAAGGTCGTCATTGGTCATCTCGGTTTCCCAGTTGTTAATCCGGACATAGAGATATTTTGATTTTTGATTTGCCCTGCTTGAGTCAAGATATTCTTTGATCATTTTGCGGCCCTTGGCTTTTTCCGCCGGGGGTACTGAATCTTCAAGATCCAGAGTCAATACGTCTGCTTCAATTCCTGTTGCTTTGCCAACCATTTTTTCATTATTGCTGGGTACGTAAAATACTGATCTCATAACTGCCATGATAATTTTTTCCTTTTAATTGTATCTATTTATGTTTTTTGATTATACCTGTCTGCGTAAGCATTAATTTTACTTAAGCGTTAATCAGTTCTTTGATTTTCGGAGCAATTTTTTCAGGGCTGTCCACAATGTGGGCTCCTGCCTCTGTCAATGCTTTCATCTTGCCCTTGGCAGTTCCCCTGCCTTTCTCAACAATACTGCTGGCATGGGAAAACCTCATGCCCTCGGGTGCCCAGGCACCTGCAATAAAGACAACCAGAGGCTTTGTAAACTCTCCATTGGCAACACATTCGGCAGCTTCCTCTTCAAGGGTTCCACCTATTTCACCAAAAATCGCTACTGCCTTTGTCTGGTCATCGGTTTCAAACATTTTAAGCACATCAGCCATGGTCAGCCCCAATACAGGCTCTGTGCCAATGTGAAGGGCCGTGCTGATACCAAGTCCTGCCACCTTGAGTGCCCAGGGCACTGTACCGGATTGTCCGCCGCTGCGGGAAATAACCCCCACAGGACCCGGATCAAATAATGCTTTAGCCCATTCCAGACTTCCGCCCAGCCAGCCAATGGCTGCCTTACCCGGGCTGATCACTCCTAGACTGCCGGGGCCAAGTAGCTTTACATCATTTTTTAAGGCATAATGGACCATTTCAATGACGTCTTGAACCGGAATACGTTCCACCGGGGAAACCACAAGTTTAACACCGGCATCAATGGCTTCATAAACAGCGCTTTTTAAAGCAGGCCCCGGGATAAAGGTAACTGCTGCATCAATTTTCCCCACCTGTTTGATGGCCTCTTTGATGGTGTCAAACACTGGAATCCCATGGACCTCAGCGCCTCCTCGACCCGGCGTAACACCCGCCACAACATTGGTCCCATACTGTTTCATAAATTCCGACCGCAGGGACCCTTCTCGTCCTGTCAGCCCCTGTACAACAACTTTTGTATTTTCATCCAGTAATATGGACATTTTGCCTCCCTGCTAATTTGTTCCGTGTCTTTGCCTGTAGGCAGATAACCCTTCAATAGGCACCTCAATGGTAATGGCACCATTCCCATTTAACCAGCATGCATACTCACAGGCCAGGCATTCAGTTCCTTTGCGAGCCAGCTCATCAGCAGAGTCTTTTACAACGGGTTTTCCATCTTTCAAACCCAGAATGCCTCTGCTGAAAGTTTTACAGGCATCCACACAGGCTTGGGTTGTGCAGCCATCACATTTGGATTCATCTATAATGACTTTTATTGTTCTTTCATGAAATTCCATTTGTTTCTCCCTCTAGGACACTGCATTTGTTTCATGGTATTCATCGACCAGCGCCTTTACCCTGCCTGCAATGAATGTGGCATCGTAGACATGCTCCCGATCATAGATTTCTATCCTGGCATCCAGATCAGCCAACCCCTGTTTTAAAATCTCCTGGGATTCCTTTTCCTTATTTCCGCACAATAGAAGAACAACGGGAAATCCAGGTTTTTTAGGCAGTTCTTCACGCAAAGCCTTTACTACTCCATGGGCATGGTGCCATTGTTCCTGGTTTGCCATCATGAATCCTGCAAGGAAATAAGCTTCAATACCTGGCTGGGACATGATTAATTTCGCAGTTCTATACACTTTGGATGCGGTTGGATTTCCGCTGGTATCTGCATAATCCGCTATTTTTAACCCCACCCTGTTAAGGGCATCCATACCGATCATGGCAGCACCGCCGCCAATACCGTGGTATCCCACATGGCCGCCTTCAGCTACTTCTTCCGGCGAGGCCATTTCAGCAACATAACTTGTGCCCCTAAAGTCACTGGCTTCAAAGGACCAGCCAATGAGATCAAATTCTGTGGGTTCCTTTAGGAACTCCCGGCCAATTTTGATACCCAGTTCCGGGTGTCTGAAAAGGGCCTGGTCATCAACAGCCATGCGGCAGTCGGCGGCCAGCACCTTATTGTCTGCTGTTAACACAAGGGGGTTGATCTCCAGAGAACGGCAATCCATCTTTTGGAAAACCTTGAAGAGCTTGAGCACGATATCTGCAATCTGGCGCAGGGGAGTGCCCGTAATTCCCATGGATGCCACCATGTTTAATGTGTCATAGGGCATTAAGCCTTTGATTACATCTACATTCATGGTTGCGATTTTGTCCTGGGATACTGATTCAATATCCATTCCCCCCTCGGGGCTGAACATGAGTACCGGTCCCCGGACATCCTGGGCGGAATTGATAATAATCCCGGCATAAAACTCCTGGACAATATCCAGTTGTTCCTCAACCAGAACCTGTTTAACTTCGAGTCCCTTGATATCCATTCCTAAAATTTCCCGGGCCAGGCTTTCTGCCTGCTCGGGTGTGTCCGCAAATTTAACTCCGCCGGATTTTCCCCTGCCACCGGCAAATACCTGGGCCTTAACCACAACAGGTCTGGCCAGCTTCAGTGCCGCAGCTTTTACCTCTTCAGGGGTATTGGCCACTATGCCTTCAGGAATGGGTATGCCGGACTGTTTGAAAAAATCTTTGCCTTGATATTCTAAAAACTTTGCCATTTAGCCTCCATAGCCAAAATATTGATATTTTTTTCAGTTTTTCTACATTGATGGTACTGAAAAATTAAACTCCGATCATTTTAAGATAGGCAATTTGTATTGATTGCAATCTGGTCTGACCTGATACAGAAAACCACATCACTCTTTCATTGTCAATTGTTTTTTTGGGAAAAAACAGCTTTATTATAAAACAACTTCAATATTATCTCAGGCAAACAGGTTTTATTACCTGTTTCGATAAATATCAAGCGCTGCAGCTGGTCGTACCAGATTGAATTAAGGTGAAGCCGTTTCTTTTACAGAAAAAAAAAGAAAGTAATTTATTTTTTTACCGGACGTCTTACTAGGGCTTTTATCAGATGGTTTTCAAGATTTTTCAGGACTCACCAAGACAGGAGCTCCACCTGAAAGGTCTTATTTATTATTGTATTGAGAATTTTTCCCTGCTTCATTGTTTTTATTCTGTCTGGATGCAGGCACCACCATAAATTTTGTAGTTTTATGTATTCTGTGGCCTGTAAGGATTTTGGCCGCAATGGAAATATCATCAGCCCTTTCTTCTGTGCAGCTTCCAAGATAGGCCTGGTGAACCGGAATCCCGGCAAGCTCTTCCAGGGGGGTTGATCTTGTCCATGCTGTCTGGAAAAGCCAGGAATGGCCCAATCTCAGTTACATTAAAAGAGAGTTCCTCTTTGTATGTAAAATCAAGTTCAGTTTCAGGGATCTCCAATTTTTTTCACCCCTTTCTTTGATAAAATCCAGGGTAATTTGATCCGGCTTTATATGGGCGGTCTTGGCCCCCATTTTTTGAAAAGAGAATATGGTTTGGGGATAGAGATCGTCGACCTCTGCCAAACCCACCCGGCAATTGACAATCTGGCCTGTGCAGACTGATTTCTGGCCAGCAGCTCTTGTAAGAATTTTTTCTATGGTGTGCTTTATTTTTCCTTATCTGCTATTATCTATAGATCATCGGAAGACCCACTATCTGTGGATACTTTAAAGACACTGATCATGCTGCGGAGCTGTGAAGAGAGCTGGGAAAGTCCTTCAGAACTATTGCGCATGTTATTGCTGCGAGTGTCTATGCTCTGGGCTATCATGCTCACTTTGCCAATATCACTGGCGATCAGGGAGGAAACCTGAGAACTCTGGGCAACATTTTCGTTTACTTCACTGATTCCCTGGGAAGCCTGCTCGATATTCAAGGCCACTTCTGAAGCCCTGCCTGCCTGTTCAGCCATGGAATCGGCAATGGCTGCGATGATGTCATCAACATCACCAATGGCCTTGGTAATACTGCCAACCTCGGTAATCGTTTCACCTGTGGAATCCTGGATTCCTTCAATTTTTTCTTTGATCTCCTTGGTCGCTCCCTGGGTTTGGCTGGCAAGGCTTTTTATCTCTTCTGCGACCACTGAAAAACCTTTTCCTGCTTCTCCTGCTCTTGCAGCCTCAATGGTTGCATTGAGTGCCAAAAGGTTTGTTTGGTCTGCTATTTCAGCTATTACATTGGTGAATTTGCTTATTTCCCTTGCTGCTTCACCAAGAAGGGAAACCTTATCAGAGGCGATATGTACTCTGTCAGTGGCAGTTTTTGACACCTCTTTGGCCCTGTCGCAATGGCCTACAACACCCTCAAGGGCTTCTTTCATTTCAATGGCTGTACCCGCGACCATACTGATATTGGTGGATGCCTCTTCGCTTGCGGCGGCCACGGATGTCATACTTGTATTCATCTCTTCACTTGCAGCGGCCACTGTATCCGACTTGAGATTTAGATCATTTGACTCCTTGCCCAGAGTCTCAGCAGCAGACAGCACCTCCAGTGAAGATGTGGTAACAGTCTCGGAGTTTGCACCAATCTCCACTATGATATTGTTTAACCTTTCCACAAAGGCATCAAACCACCCAGCCAGGATACCAATTTCATCCGTACGGGTGGAATTAAGTCGTTTGGTCAGGTCTCCCTCCCCTTCAGCAGCATCCTGCAGGCCATTGGTGATTTCCACCATGGGTCGGATCACCATAAGTTTCAGCATAAAGGCGACGAGCAAGAGAATGCCGATACAGCATATAGCACCAACAATGATGACTACTTTGGTGGTGCTGGCGTTGACTTTGCCCGATGATAGCTTCAGGATTTCACCGGTCTTAGTCAATGCAATTGTGTTATCGGCCTGAACTTGGGAGAGATTTTTTTCGATTTGTTGTATTACAAGAGCGGATTCGTCCAGGAGGACCTTTTTGACGGATTGTTCGTTATTGTTTTTGAGATCGGTAAAACGGTTAGCCATGGCCTTTATTTCTTCTATCACAACAGCCTTGGAAATACCGATAATAATGGAGGCTACAGTCTCCCCATAGTACTCTATTTTTTGTTCATGGATGAGAATTGACTGATCCTGCCTCGCCATTTCCAGAACTTTAAAAATCTCCTGGCCCTCTGGGTCTATTTTACTGTTTTCATCAAGTTTGAAATTTTTCATATAGCCCAAAATTTTATCATCCACCTGATTGATGTAGCTGGGCAGTGGGGTATTGTCCTGATCAACAAAAAAGGTAAAAACAATCTCCTCTGGCTTGGTTCCTGCCTGACTCAGCTCTTTCAGTCTGTCAAATTCCATTGCCAGGATGCTGTCTGTGCCGACACTGGCTATCAGAGAAGCAACTCCACTGGCGTTTGCATTGAGTAGTTTTTCCATGGCATGGGTAACATTTTTTTCTTCTTCGGAAAGGGCCTTTTCCGTCATGTCCGACAGGTTTTGAGCGGTATCATCCCCCATCTTGGTCAGTGAATTATTGACATCTCCTTCAAGGGCAGTGAATTTTTTTCGGGCAAGTTCACTGGTCTGTGTGAGTTTGGTGCTGACAGAGCCACTCATCTCTCCCAGGAGATTGTTTTGCGTATTGAGGATAACAAAGCAAAGGCCGGTGAAGGAAAATATCAGTATTCCTGCAAGAACGCCTAGAACCTTTAAGCTTAGATATTTGATGATGAATTTGATCATGTTGTTGCCTTTTTCCTATATGTTTAGATAGTAATCTGAAAATATTTAAAATATGGTTTTTTCCAGTCTGTTTCAATTATTTTAATCTGGTATGACCAGCCACAATAAAAAATGATTATGACCTATGTCATGGAAATTTATTTGTCAAGAAGTAATCCCGGAGTTTTTTCAAAAGAACGCCCGGATGGTTTATTCTGTAGGGCTGGAACCAAAGGACAAAAGCCCTTCGCACCAGGCTGCGATGGTCAGTAGCGTTTCTTCGCAATAAGGATTTGCCCCTATTTCAACTGCCAGGGGCAGTCCCTGATCATCTAATCCTGACGGAATTGTTATGGCAGGAAAACCAGCCATGCTCCAGGGTACGCAAAAAATCGGGGAGCCGGTGGAGGACAGGCCAGGAGGTGCCGTGGATGGAGCAGTAGGTAAAATCGCTGCATCAACGTTTGCCAGCGCTTCAGACAATTCCTGTTGAAAAGTAATCCGTTGTTGGACAGCGCCCAGGTATTCATGGCCTGAAACCATCAGGCCTTTTTCGATTCGGGTTCTGATATTGGGTGGATATTCCTTCCAGGTTGTAGCAAAAAAATCATTGTGATACATTGATAACTCTGTGTCCATGATGACGCGGTGGGCATTGGCAGCCCTGGCAAATGATTCTGACAAATTGATAGTAACGATTTGCGCACCAGCCTTTTCAAAAATTCCACAGACCGATTCCAGATGGGATGTCATTTCAGGCATTGCTTCCTGCTCACAAAATTTTTGAAAAAACCCAAGGCGAAACTGCCCATGCACTCGTGGCTGATGCTCATGTCCTGTTCTGGGCACCATGTGCGCGAACAGATCTGGCGCCCCGTTTTTTAACAAATTGAACAATATTTTTACATCTTCCACCTGCCGGGCATGGGGTCCGATATGATCCAGGGTCCATGAAACCGGAATAACACCATCCAGACTAATTTCACCATAGGTGGGCTTTAGCCCTACAATTCCGTTATAGGCTGCCGGCCGCAGAACTGATCCACCGGTTTGAGTGCCCAGGGCTGCCAGGCACATTTGATCAGCAACAGCCGCACCAGAACCACTGCTGGATCCTCCGGGTGTGTGTTTAACATTCCAGGGATTTCGTGTTGGGGCAGGGTCATTATTGGCAAAGGCAGTTGTCTCAGTCTTTCCCAGAATGATAGCTCCGGCTGCCCGGAGCTGTCCAACCGCATGGGCATCTGATTCAGCAATCCGTGGTGGATATGCCGAGCATCCCGCCCGGGTCCACATGTCTTTTACGTCAATGATATCTTTTACGCCGATGGGTATTCCATGAAGGGCGCCCAGGGGTTTGCCGACAGATACAGCTTCATCACATTTTTTGGCCATTTCAATGGCCTGGTCTTCGTATACCTGGACCCAGGCGCGTACAATTGATTCCCGCTGGGAAATTCTTTCCAGGCATGAACAAACCAGATCCATTACCGTTAGCTCTTTGCTGCGTATTTTTATCCCCGCCTCTGTTATGCTCAATTTTCTGGGTTCAGGCATATAATTTTTCTCCATTTCATCTGCAGTCTTAAGTCAATTTCCCGGCCAATATACGACAACACCTTGGGCAGCAACCTGCTCTTTGTCAAGAGCATGGAAGCCTGCCGAATGCCGGGATGGTTTAAGCATCTTTTCATTATTATTGTAACCGCAAAGACAGATCCAAAATAAGCAGGAGAATACTCAGTATAACAAACATTCCCTGATTTGTATAACAAAATAGTTAATGGTAAAAAAATGTGGTTCCTTTTATATAGAATGTGTTATGGACTGATCTGGTCATACCCATTCCTTTTGCTTTTTCTATACTGACAAAGAAAAGGAATATCTTCGGCCATTTTTATTAAAAATTAAGTGTGTCATTCTCTGTTGTGACATATTGGGCATGTGGGTTATTAATAAAATCAGTTATGGGAGATTGTTGTGAGAAAAAACAAATTGCGGGAATTATTAAATGCAGGAAAGCCAACCTTTGGAACCAGGGTTCAAAGCAGCTGGCCATCTATTGCTGAAGTCATAGGACATACCGGTGTTTTTGATTATGTTGAATTTTTGGCTGAATATACTCCGTTTGATTTATACGCACTTGATAACTTTTGTCGTGCTATAGAATTGTTTGATATGTCTGCAATGATTAAAGTTGATGCGGAAAATCATGCTTTTATGGCCCAGCGGGGTATAGGTGCCGGTTTTCAGAGTGTAAATTTTGCAGACTGCAGAAGTGCGGCAGAAGTCCGGGAACGGGTAAAAGTCGTCCGCCCGGATACGCCCGAAGACGGGGGCACCTATGGTGCTGGTATGCGCCGCTTTGCATATATGAATTATGGAGCATCACCTGAATATGTCCAGGCCCTTCGGGATGTTGTGGTTGTTATCATGATAGAAAAAAAATCAGCAGTTGATGAACTGGATGAAATTTTGTCAATAAAAGGGGTTGATATGATCCAATGGGGGCCATCGGATTATTCAATAAACACAGGCCTGGCAGGAGGTAAAAATAATCCGGAAATAAAAGCTGTTGAACGTAAGGTTTTTGAAACCGCTGAAAAATACGGTGTTCCGGCAAGGGTAGAAATTGCAAGTATTGATCAGGCAAAGTATTATCTTGACATGGGTGTGCAGCATTTCAATCTTGGAATTGACATTTCAATTCTTTTTAACTGGTTAAAAGAAAATGGGAGTTCTTTGCGGAAAATAGTTTCTGATTCCTGACAATGTAAAACAAAAGGAAGTTTTCAATGAATTATAGATTCCATCATATCCATCTGGTGTGCAGCAATCTTCAAAACTCAATCGATTTTTTTACTGGAATTCCAGGAATAATACTTGTGGCTCGCAAAAAATTTAGAAACACAGACGGAGCCACCCTGGATTTGAATGGAACAATAATCAACCTAAGGGTGGCACGGGAAAATGAAAGTATCAATACAGACATTTCCCAGGCCACCTATGGATACCACCACATTTGTTTACAGGTGGAAGACACAGATGCAGCCTATAAGGAACTAAGGGGCAGGGGCTTTGAATTTGATTCTCCGCCCATGGATGCCGGCAATAACAGGATTGCCTTTTTCAAGGGGCCCGATAATATCATTATCGAGGTTCTTCAACCCCTGGAATAATACACCTTACCTGAAATCTTCGGTCCTGTCATTGGCAGGCGCGGGTGTCGGTGTCAGGCTGGCTATTTTCTGGTATAATTCAGAACTCATATTGATTTCTATGGAGGCGATTGAGTCTTCAAGCTGCCCGACATTCCTGGCTCCCATAATGGGTGCAGTTATCCCCGGGTGGGCGGAAACCCATGCCAGGGCGAGGCTTACCGGATTAATCCCGTTTTCACGGGCAAAGGTTCCATACTTCATTGCAGCAGAAAGCATCCAGTCATCACCATATCTTTTTTTGTATTTTTTTACCTTGCCAAGCCGGCTCTGGGATGCTTCTATTTTTTCACCATATTTCCCTGTCAACAAACCACCGCCCAGGGGATTATAACTTACTACACCCATATTCTCAGAAAGAGCAAGGGGAAGTATTTCAACCTCTGCCTGGCGTTTGACAAGATTATACATGGGCTGGATGCACTTGAGAGATGCCCAGTCATGCAATGCCGATATACCCAGGGCTTTGGCTATCTGCCAGGCTGCAAAATTGCTTGCTCCAATATATCGGATCTTGCCCTGGGTTACCTGATCATCAAGAGCGGCAAGGGTCTCCTCAAGGGGAGTGTGGGGATCAAATCCATGCAAAAAATAAATATCAATATAAGAAGTATTCAGCCGTCTGAGACTTGCTTCCAGGGAAGCAATGATATTCCTCCTGGACAAGCCTTTTGCATTGATATCCGATCCCATTTGACCCCAGACCTTGCTGGTGATAACCAGTTCATCCCTGGACCCGGCAATAAGGGTTCCCAGAATTTTTTCGGCCTCCCCCTGGCTGTAGACATTGGCACAGTCAAAAAAATTAATTCCAGCATCCCGGCAGCGATTAAACATGGCAGCAGATTCCTGTTTGTCAGCCTCGTTTCCAAATGTCATTGTTCCCATGCACAATTGTGAAACCCGGATACCTGTGGAACCAAGAAATTTATATTCCATTTTTCCCTCCATTGCTTGTTGTTATTTGCATATCCCCAGACCTGTAATCAAAAGTTTACCCTGGCTGGTCAGGCACCAAGGAACCGCACAAAGACTTTGAGCAATTTTTAATTTCTGTGAATTATAGTATCCTTTTTTGCTTCATAAACATGCTTGCGCATAATACGTTCACACAAATGGGGATCTCCAAGGTCCAAAGCCATTAATATTTTTTTGTGCCCGGAAATACTCCGTTGAACACCTTCCTGGTGGATAAGAGTGCTTTTCCGGTATCGTACAACATATTTCCGCATATCTTCTATCATGCTGAATAGTCTTGGCTTTTTCTGGGCTATCATCACATTAAGCAAATCATGGAAAAGGGTATTATAATCAAAGACAAGCTCTAACTTTCCTGACAAAAAGGCTTTTTCAGCGGATTGAATAAGTTCATTGAGCGATTGGATATCCTTTGGAGTAATTATTGTGCACAGGCAGGCCAGGGCATGGCCTTCCAGGACTGCCCGAATCTCAAACAATTCTTCCATGTCCTCTATAGAATCCTCGGGTACACAAAATCCTCTGGCGCCCGTGATCTTGACCAGGCCTTCCAATTCTAATTTATGCAGGGCCTCCCTGACAGGAGTCCTGCTCACCTCAAATTTTTTGGCCAGGGATTCCTCTGTCAACCTTTTGTTTGGGGGAAATTGACCCAGGAGGATCTCTTTTTTTAAAAGACCATAGATCTTTTCCCTGACTGACAGAGAACTTTTAGGGCTTTTTTGTCTGGATTTTATCATTTTTGTATCCAAAAATTTGATTTATCATTTATTATCTACCCAATATCAGCTTCTGCGTCAAGAAATAATAATTTTAAATATACGGTGCAAATAAAAAGGATAGTACTATATTTTCAGGCGTATTAGCAATATTATAACACAATATTATCATATATTTCTTTAAAAAAATATGTGATTAAATATTGTGTTATTAATTTTTTTTGGATACAATATTTTGGTTTCCAGAATCAGGTTGTATGGTAGTAATAAAAATAAACATTTTAAAAAGGACCTAGGCTATGAGGATATCAAAAGAAAAATGCGTTGGCTGTGCCAATTGTGTGCCTATCTGTACTGTCGGGGCTATCTATATTGGTGAAGATGGCCTGGCGGAGATAAATGCTGATGCCTGTGTGGAGTGCCACAATTGTTATCGGAGTTTGAGTTTTGAACATATACCTCCAGGCCCCACGAGAATGATCAGAAGGATCTTAAAAAAGATAAGCCTGCGGTTTCAGCCAGATCCTGATGTCTGCCCGACCGAGGCCATTATCCCGGAAGATCTGGAGTGGCCTCGAATCGTTCGCAGGGCTTTTTCAGATCCCATGGTTACCCATGAATCAACCGGGGTCCATGGCCGGGGAACCGAAGAAGTCAAAACCAATGATGTAAGCCATAGAATCAAAAAAGGCCAGGTGGGTCTGGTAGTTGAATTTGGCCGTCCGGGAATAGGGGTTTATTTCAGGGAAGTGCAAAAGGCAACCCAGGTGCTGGCACAGGCCGGTGTCACATTTGAAGAAGGAAATCCAGTTACCCAGATGATGCCAGATCCTGGAACCGGAAACATCCGGGAAGACGTTCTGGATGAGAGAGTCCTTTCCTGCATTGTAGAACTCACAACCACGATTGAGGATACTGTCCACACGCTTGCTATTATAAAAGAGATCGGCAAAACCACAGAAACAGTTATCAGTATAGGGGTGTCCACTGTTTGTGACGAAGACGGGAAAGAGCCTCTGCGGGAGATCCTTAACCAGGAAGGATACGAGACTGGGTGGGCAAAATTAAATCTTGGACTTGGGCGTGCCAGCAACGCTTCTTTCACCAACAGGGAGAACCTATAATGACCAATACTCTGCACAGGTTTGGAAAACCTGAAACATTAAATGAAGATTATATTGTTTTTGCCATGGCAGGCAATGGATTTAATGAAGAGGGCGCCCTTGAAAAGGCCCAGACTTTTTTGCGTGCCGCAATTAAATACAAACCTATAAATATGGGCAATGCACTTGTCAATTCTTTATACAGGCCTGATAAAAATCTCAGTTTTCTCAAACTTTATTTTGTCGGCAGGCAGGAAAAAACAACCTATGAAAAATTGATAGATGAAATGCCCGGTCCCGGCTCAGCAGCAGTGGTTTTTGATGATCCCAAAATAGTGGCCAGCTTTATCCGGGATGTAAAAAAGCTTGATCTGGGTCTTTCCATCAATGTGAGTGCTCTTGTGGATAATACCCGGGATATCTGCGGAGAAGTGGATATCACTCCCCATGCAGTGGAGTATACCCTTGGATTCCACGGGGATACATCCAGGCTCCCGGACCGGGACACCCTTTCTCTTTCAACCATGTGCGGTCATGGAATGGTTTCTGCAAATTTTGCAAAAAAGATGGTGACCCATGTGAAAGAGGGTCGTATGGAACCTGAAGATGCTGCCCGCACCATGGCAAAATTTTGTGTGTGCGGAGTTTTTAATACCACCCGGGCAATGCGTATTTTAAAGGATTCCAAAAAGGGATAGCCGTTTTTTGCCAGGGGCTATGACCTCAGCCCCTGGACCAGAAATTCTTCCCCTGTTTTGTCCTTTTTGGAAAACTGAAATTGAATTGTTTTTATAAGAA
>Ga0307988_1000731_pt1 | contig 21221 bp, 19 predicted proteins | sample EllFjometagen183_FD_203166 | JGI IMG/M metagenome (GOLD analysis project Ga0307988, IMG submission 203166) | Marine microbial communities from Ellis Fjord, Antarctic Ocean - #183 | ecosystem: Environmental > Aquatic > Marine > Unclassified | place: Southern Ocean | collected 2014-10-08 | reverse complement strand
GGCTTCTTTTGCGGTTTCGGCCTGAAGCAGCTTTGAACGTGCATCTTTTGACTTAAGCACCATACTGATCTCTGCCAAAAACTGTACATGGGGACCTGTTCTGTCAACTGGTGATAGGGTCATAATAAAAATCCTGCTCAGTTTTTCGTCAAAAGCATCAAATTCAATTCCCGTTTTATGGACTCCAATACAGGCAAAAAGTTCCTTCACCGCTTTGGTTTTAGCATGAGGTATAGCAACACCGAACTGCATACCTGTAGACATTTGCCTCTCCCTATTCATTAGATCAGCAAATGCAAGATCTCTATCAGATACTTTTCCTGTTTTCATAAGAATATCAAGGAGTTCCCCAATAATCTCTTCCTTATTTGTTCCCTGCAGGTCTATCGATATCATAGATTGTGTCAATAATTTTTTTAATTTCATAATAGAAATAAACTAGCATTATTATGTATGAACTTTCAATAGGAGGTAGCCAATTTTGAAAGCGCATCAGGTCATACATCTCCAGACTCTTCACTTGAAAACTTTATCAATCACTATTACTCTAGATTATAATAATAAGCCATAAAAAGAGGTTACTATGAAAGGTTTAATTGTAGCTGCCGGATACGGCACGAGGTTTCTTCCTGCATCGAAAACTGTTCCCAAAGAATTGTTTCCACTTATTGATAAACCCTCAATCGCTTTTCTCATTGATGAATTTGTGGCTTCAGGGATCCGGGATATTGTTTTGATAACTTCCCGTAGAAAAAAGAGCCTGGAAGATTATTTTGATCGTGAAATTGAGCTTGAAACAGTTTTTGAAAAAGAGGGAGCTGAGGCTAAGCTGCTTAAGATTAAACCTTATGATATAAATTTGACGGTTATTCGTCAGAAAGAGATGATGGGAACCGGCCATGCCATGCTTCAGGCCCGGGCGGTGCTGCAGGATTCTCCCTTTATTACCGCATATCCTGATGATCTCCATTTTGGAGAGACTCCCCTATCTAAACAGCTCATTGATGTATATGAAGAGACCGGCTGCTCAGTACTCTCCACGCTGCACGATCCGCCTGAACTTCTGCGTTATGGTGTTCTGGCACTTGCCGAGGACAATTTTCACGTAACGGATATAGTTGAAAAACCGGCTTCTCTGGAAGCTGCTCCAAGCCGTGAGGGTTCAATTGGCCGATTTCTCTATACACCTGATATTTTCGAGTATCTTCAGGAAGGATGGGAAAAACATACCGGCGGCGAATATTATCATGTATATGCACTAAAAAAACTCATGGCACAAAATCGGGTAGTTCATAAACAGGTTGATGGACTCAGACTCGACACAGGTGCTCCGGAAGGCTATTTGCGTGCTATTCTGAAATATGCAGCCTTAGATCCTGAACTGCGGGAAATCATTCGTGAAGAGGCTTCTCTTCTTTAGGAGCATATTTTTCAGCAATATTTTGATATTCGACTGCCTCATTAACCTTATCACGTTTCAGCGCTCCCCTAGCATATATAGTGCATTTGGCTGACAACTCCTGTTCAGCTTCTTTCTGATACTCTTTATCAGCATAAGCTGCAAACCAGCCGGATTTTACCAGATCATGAAGCCCTTCTATACGAAATTTCTCAATCTGGCCATATTTCCAGGATAACTGATCCCAATCTCCAGCTTGTTTTATGATCTGAGGTTCTGGTATATAGATAACCGGGTACACGGCAGTCCACCGCAGCCAGAGTTCATAATCTTCAGCCACCTCGAGATCATTGCGAAAACCCTCAAATTCATTATACGTTTCCCGGCGAACCATCACTGTTGAAGGACCGATAATACACTTCTTAAGTGCATCACTGAAAATGTGCCCTTCTCTCCTATGCCGCATTTTACGCTGACTTATCTCCTTTCCATTGCGAATCCAAGTCTCCCTTGTATGTACTAAAGTTGCTTCGGGGTGTTCAGTAAAAGCCTTCAACTGATTTGCAAGTTTCCCCGGCAGCCAAAGATCATCTGAATCCAGAAATGCAAGATACTCACCCTTTGCAGCCTTAACTCCAAGATTCCTCACCTTCCCCGGCCTTCCGCTATGGGGCAGCCGTATCAGAGATATACGTGCATCATTAAAAATTTCAGATACTTCAGACCCCGACCCCAGTTCATCATTTGATCCATCATCAGCTATTATCAGCTCAAAATCCACATTTTTCTGTATGAGAACAGAGGCGACTGCTGCTTTCAACATTTCAAACCTGTTATAAACAGGAATTATTATAGATACCATAAATTTATTTTACACTTATTTTTACAATTTTTGAATAAAACTTCAAAAATTTTAAGTTACTAATTATGGAGGTATCTAATGAAAAATATGAAACCAATAAATTCTCTGGTGAAGAAAAGCAGGTATACCGCTGCATACCTGTTCGCAATAAGTATAATACTTTTTATTACCCTACTTGCTTCAGGATGCACAGAAACAGCGGAAGGCAGGACAGTCTCATTAACCTTATCTCTTGAAAACGAGGAACCGAAAACAGAATCTGGCACACGGTCAATTTTGCCTGGAACACCTCTGAATGTCTCTTACTACACAGTTTCCGGATTAGGGCCCAATGATTCAATTTTTAATGTGAGCACTTCGGATTCAATTACCACGATTCCCGGACTGCAGACAGGTGATTGGCAAATTACTGCATACGGGTGGAATGAAAATGGATTCAAGCTGATTTCCGGAAACACCCTCTTCGGGCTGACGCCTGACACTGCTGAAACATCCATAATACTTGATGAATACTATGGCGCAGGCACCGTATCGGTGTTGATAACCTGGGACAGTTCATTGACATTTACTCCGGAGTTTCATCTCTATCTCTATCCGCAGGGAGCTGTGGAAGCAGAGGTCTCTCCCACCATTGCGGCGGGTTCTGCTTCTTATGAAACAGCTCTTTCAGCTGGTTCCTACATTCTGCGCTGTGAACTATTTTCCTATGGTATTTCTGTTGCCGGCTGTGTAGAAGCCATCAGGATTGCGGATGGCATTACAAGTGAAGGCACCATCGTACTAAATCTGGATACCATGAAAAGTGAAGTTTCTCTTACGCTGACTGATGTAACTACAATTCCTGTTGAAGGAGGCATATCCGGTATTCCAGTAACTGTGGTATCAGGAATACCTATTGATCTCACATTTACTCCTTCAAATGTAGCCGCAGAAAATCTTGCAGAACTTACTGTCGATTGGTATCTGGATGGTACGTATCTGCTGACAGGATCCACATGTTCGATTACTCCTGCAGCCGGTCCTCATAGAGTTGATGTACTTGCATCGACAACAACTACCGGGAGCAGCGGATCAGTATCTGAATCATTTACTGCTATAGAGACCGGAAGTACCGGATCTCTCTCCATTATCGAGATTATGGATGACAACATCGACGGCAGTATGTTTGACGGGATTGAATGGATTCAGGTTAACGCTGATGATCTTATTATTACTGCCTCAAAAGTTGATGATGTAATTCAGACTTTTCGGATGGAATCAGGTTCTCTGGTTCTAAAACAGACCATTGAAGATACGATAGAAGTCCCTTTGAATGGTGTTAAGGTAATTGCTGCCTCAGATGATGGTCAGTTGATCTGTGCTATTTCAGAATACTCAAAATCTCTGGTTGTTTTTTCCCACACACTTGGTACAGATACCCTCGAATTTGTTGAGGCATTTCAAACTGCATTTATGATCGACGGCAGTCCTCAGTCTGTCGGACTAATCAGTAGTGTTGCAATAGATTCCATTGGAGGAAATATCTATATTGATGACAGGTTGGAGGGTTGCATTTATCATTTTCTCTATGACGGGACCGAGGTGGTACCTATCGGCCGCTACACCTATATCACAGATCCGGCTATTGATTCTCTCAGGAAAATTGCGATCTCTCCTAATGGATTAAAGATGGCTATCCCTTGCTACGGAAGTAGTTCTCTACTCCTGTTTGCTATTGATCCTCTCACCGGAATCCCTGCTCTGGATACTATGTTCAGCTATTCCGGCACCGGTACATTAGGGATGGGTAATGCGAACAATGCTGTTTTCCTCAACAATACCACCGTTTATATGACTTCTAACGATTATCTTTGTGAATTTCGGTATGGGGAGCCGACACCAGGAGCCCCTGAAGAGTGGTATCAGTCACAAAGAATAAAGGAGGGAACTGATGTACCGACTATGGATGGTCCAAAACATGTTATTTTTAACGAAACACAAACTTGTGTATATGTTTGTGCTTCAATATCCAATGGCATAACGGTGTTCAGCAGAAACGTCACCACCGGGATTTTAACCTATGATAGTTTTATATCATTCGACCCGGGCGATCCGGTTCAATCAGCAATAACCTCTGATGGTCTCTACTTACTTGCACCATCTTATACAAGTGATCAACTTTTTATATTAAGTATTGCTGATTAATACATTTCGCATGTAACTAATAAGACCTCCCTTTATCGGGAGGTCTATCGTTTCAGGAAGCAGGCTATACAGTCCTTCAGCTGTTCCTATACAGCCTATTGCTGTTCCTATACAGCCTATTGTTGACTAATGTCAACCTATTGTTGACTAATGTCAACCTACTGTTGACTAATGTCAACCTACTGTTGACTAATGTCAACCTACTGTTGACTAATGTCAACCAACCACTGCTCCTGTAAGATTTCACCCTTAATACTTATTTTAATAAATTTTACCGGGATTTTTCTCTTTGCAGCCTTTACTGATTCCACAGCAATATTGAGAAGTCCACCACAGCAGGGTACTTCCATAATCGCAACGGTAAGAGTATTAATCTCTGCTTCATCAATGAGTTTGACAATTTTGTCACGATAAATTTCCAGTCCATTATCCAGTTTGGGGCAGGCAATACCAAGTGTATGATTTTTAATTAATTCTGGATGAATCCCGCCCATGCTGAATGCAGTACAATCTGCTGCCAGTAAAAAGTCTGATTTCCGAAAATGTGGGGAACCAGGATTTACAAGGTGCATCTGTACCGGCCAATGTTGAAGCTCAGAAGGAATATCTCCTGTATGCTGTACTGCTGTCTTTGCCGGCTCACCGAAGGAACGAGCAAGACTACCCGGGCATCCACCGCCGTCTTGGCTGTGATCATGTTCATGATTATTCATTGATTGCTCCTCTTCTACTGGTTCTAATTCCGGTTCACCATAAATTTCTTTATTAAAAATTGCATATAACCGTGCATCTGTATCTTTCAGGGTATCAATCGCTTCCTGTAAAAAGGTATCAGCGCCATGATCTTTCAGATGGGACAGATGTGCCCGTATAGTATTCTCCCCTTTAGGGATTATATTCTCTTCCATAACAATCCGTTCATTATAGGGATCGGCTTCACGAACCTCGACATGGATTGCATCTTCCGGGCATGCTCCAAGACAGGCTCCAAGGCCATCGCAAAACAAGTCACCCACAAGACGGGCCTTTCCATCAATAATCCGCAAAGCTCCCTCCGGACAATCCGGTACGCAGGCGCCGCATCCATTGCAGAGCTCTTCATCTATAGTAATTATCTGTCTTTCCATATGGATATCTCCTTACTTTAATCATTTACTAATGAGACTATAATGTATGGATTATTTTCGCGCTGTAACCTATGTTACAATTCCAATAAATTTTGTAATTTCTCCGGCTGCAGGATGGTAACAGCTTTTCCGCTTACAGAAATCAGCCCCTCATCGCACATACGTGAGATTTCACGCGAAACTGAGGGACGGGCAGAACCGAACATTTCAGCTAATTTCTCTCTGGACAGAGGAAGTACAAGGTCATTGGTGTGAAATCGGCTTCGCAGCCGAAGTATATAATCAGCAAATCGCTGACGTATTCCTGCAAGTTCCGCCAATCGGACTTTTTCAGCCAGGAAGGAGACTTTATCACCCATTTCCCGAAGATACCGCTCGAAAACCTGCGGTTCTTCCTTAAATACTCTGGTTAGTCCTGCACGGGTTATTATTGCCGCTTTCACATCAGAGTCAGCTTCAAGGGTAACCGGAAGATAGGGATCAGAGGAAAAGAGTATGGCTGCAGCGGCCGGAGCCGGTGCTTCAAGGGTCTCTACAAGTACAGTTTTACCTGAATACTCATAAAATCGTGCTGCTGCTTTCCCTTCCAGCAAGATACAGAGATCCTCATATTTAGTTCCCTGGGTTAATATCCTCTCACCTGCAGGGTAGGAAACTATTCGGCAGTAGTATGGGAAAAGCAGATTGTTCAGTCGGTTGGCACTCAGTCCGTGAAAGAGCGGGCAGCTTATCAGCAGCTCACAGTCATCAATGTAATTACTCATAGCAGCTCCGCGGCTAGTTCGGAAAGTTCACTTCTCTCAGATTTTGAGAGAGTTACATGTCCAAATATTTTTTGTCCCTTAAATGACTCTACCAGATAGGTTAATCCATTTGAATCACTGTCAAGATAGGGACTGTCAATCTGATTAGGATCTCCGGTTAATACCACTTTAGTCTCTTTTCCGGCACGACTGACAATGGTTTTTATCTCATGAGGCGAAAGGTTTTGTGCTTCATCAACAATGATAAACTGTTTGGGAAGTGATCTTCCACGAATATAGGTTATCGCCTCAATTTCAACCCTGCTGCTTTTGAGAATTGTATCAACACTCTTATAATCAGATTTATTATTGTTAACTGAAACTATCAGCTCAAGGTTATCAACAAGCGGTTTCATCCAGTGCGACAGTTTTTCAGACTTGTCACCCGGTAGATATCCAATATCTTTACCAAGCGGCATTATTGGCCGACTGGCTAAAACCCGGTTATAGGCTTTGCTTTCAAAAACTTTTTTCAATCCTGCAGCCAGTGCAAGGAGGGTTTTTCCAGTACCCGCTTTGCCTACAAGGGTAACAAGAGAAATACTATCATCTAGAAGCAGATCAAAAGCCATTTGCTGCTGCGGATTTAACGGTACAATTCCGCTAACACCATTTTCGTAGGTTTCGATATATTCAATATAGCCCTTCCCCTCTTCCTGCTTATGATAACGAACAGAAATCTGCCTTTCTGAATTGTCAGAAAGAAGCAGAAATTCGTTCTCAAGAAGTTCATCCTGCCAATTAATCCTCTCACCTTTGACCAAACTATCAAGAATATCAGGAGAGACAGAGGTTTCTCTATATCCGGAATAGAGACTTGCAAGATAGGCCTTCTGTTTCTCATAATCTACTGCATGAAGACCCAGTGCCCGAGCTTTAACTCTGGCATTAATATCTTTTGATACAAAGAATACCTCATTTTTTATATTCGGCTGGGCTGCCTGCTTCTGTATCGTCAATGCACAAAATATTATTTTATTATCATTACTGTTCAGAGGGAGATCCGCTGTTAGTTTTTTATCAAATTCCAATGCTATCCTTAGTGTCGATCCATTCTCAATCTTCACCCCTTTCGCAAGTCCATTGTGCCCGGTCCGCTCTTCAATAAACCGAATTGCCTGCCTTGCATTCCTTCCTCTTTCATCTGAATAGGTCTTCAGTTTATCAAGCTCTTCCAGTACCCAAATCGGAACAACAACTTCACACTCTTTAAACGAGAGTATTGCATCCGATCGGTGTATGAGAACATTCGTATCAATAATGAAAGTTTTAACTATTTTTTTACTCATATCACTACTCCTCTCATCATAAACATAATTGAAATCCTGACAGATATCCACCTTTTTATGCAGGTCAATCTACCAGTATATATCCAATCAGCCCAATGATGCAGCTATACTGAACAAATCACCTTATCCTGATCATACAGCGCTTTCACCTCTTTTCCCGGCTCTACCAAAAGGTAATCGTCCTCTTGCCAATTCCCATATATCAACCCGGTAATAATCCGCATATCACCTTCGATTACTTTCAGCTTTTTGCTCTCTTCCTCAGCAAAGGTTCTCATAGTTTCAACAGTACCAAGATGGGAGAGTTCTGGAACATCAATAAATATCAACTCATCGCTATGAATTACCGGATGAAGAGTTTCCCACACATATTTAGCATTCTCTTCGCCGTACTGCTCAACAAGCTCCTCATAGTCCTTATCAAGCCCCATCATTTTGCCAGTATCGGTATCACGTAAATAGTCGTCACATCTCTCCATGTAACCGACAGAGCTCCACTGTGAACTTAACTTCTCACTAAAATGCTCCTGGAATTTCTGTTTGGATCCAAGAAATATAGTACAGCAGTCATGTGCCCGGGGAATAATTAACGGCAGAGTTCTGGCTTTTAAACCGGCTGTACTGTTTCCGCAAAGTCCATAACCCAGCAGAATTGCATCGTACTCACCACTTTCATCTGCCGCATCAATTTTCATTTGCAGTTGTTCATTCAGGGAAGCCGGATCTTCATGGGCTCCAAGCTTGGTAAAATCAAGATCTATAATATGAAGTGATTTTGAGACAGCTAAACAGGCCATTCTCATAAAAACCTCGCAGGATATTAGTTTATACTTCATCAATTCATCTCCAGTAGGATCATAATTATTCTATAACCCTACTATATAACAAAAATCCCCGGCTATAATACCGGGGATACATGATTCTTCATTAGAGACTCTATTTCTTATAAAGAGGTCTGGTCTGATAGGTTGTATGGAGCAAGTGATGTGATTTCTCACTTAGAGGTGCACCAAGATAATCCTTATAAATATGTTTAATTTCGGGATTGTCATGTGAACAGCGTACCACACTCATCTCATCATCTTTATAGAGACCGGCAATTCTCATTTCACGAATATTGTCGGTAGTTGAATAGGGTTGGCCACCACCGGCAATACAACCTCCGCGGCATGCCATTACTTCAATAAAATGATAGGGAGGTTCAGTATTATTGCTCTTTGCTTCCCGGATTTCTTCCAGAAGCTCGCTGACATTGGCCATACCATGAGCAACAGCAATTTTAACTTTTGTACCTTTAATATCTACTTCGCCCTTCTTGATACCTTCCATACCACGAACTGCATTGATATTGACATCGACCATATTCTCACCTGTTACCAGGTTATAAGCTGTTCGAACAGCTGCTTCCATAACCCCGCCGGTATTACCGAATATTGTTCCTGCACCGGAATAGGCACCAATGAGAGAATCTGCTTCTTCTTCAGGGAGTGCTGCAAAGTCGATACCTGAAGCCTTTATCAGACGGCTTATTTCACGGGTAGTTAATACAAGATCCATATCAGGCTGTCCTGATGAGTACATATTCTCATCCCGGTGAATTTCAAACTTCTTAGCCGTACAGGGCATTATCGCCACTGAGTAAATATTTTTTGGATCAATTCCGTTTTTCTCGGCATAATACGTTTTAGTCATAGCCCCCTGCATCATCATGGGAGATTTTGCAGTAGAAAAATTTGGAATCATGTCCGGGTAATATTTTTCCATATAGTCTGTCCAGGCAGGACAGCAGCTGGTTATCTGGGGAAGTTCTCCACCGGTTGTAAGACGACTTACAAACTCGGAGCCCTCTTCCATAATAGTAAGGTCCGCAGCAAAGTTTGTATCAAAAACAGCATCAACGCCGAGTCTTCGTAAAGAGGCATATGTTTGACCAGTACAGATAGTACCAGGTTCCAAATCAAAGGCTTCACCAATTGCGACACGTACTGCAGGAGCAATTTGTGCAACAACATGTTTTTCAGGATCGTTTATCGCATCGAGGAACTCAGAAGTCTGATCTCTTTCAAAAATAGCACCAACAGGACAGTGCGCTGAGCACTGACCGCATTTAATACAGGGACTGTCATCCAGAAGAAGATTCGCAGCCGGAGCGATTTCTGTGCCGTCTCCGCGTCCTAAAAACTCTAACGCCCATACACCCTGCAGCTTCTGACAAACCTGCACACAACGTCCGCATTTAATACATTTTTCCGGATTAAGAATAATAGAAGTGGTACTCTCGTCCCGGGGGATGTCCTTTAGCCTGATTTCATAAGGCTGAGCCCGCACACCATAATCCGCAGCAAGTTTCTGCAGCTCACAGGTCCTGTTTCTTCCACACATGAGGCAATCATCCGGATGTGTTGAAAGGATCAGCTCTATAACTGTTTTTCGTATTGCATGGAGCTCAGGATCATGTGTTATAATCCCCATCCCTTCAGTTACTGGTGTTGCACAAGCTCTGACCATCTTTGGGGAGTTTTCCATTTTTACTACACATATTCCACAAGCGGCCCATGCCGGAAGATCCGGGTGATAGCACAATGTCGGAACATTTATATTCATCCTTTTCGCAGCCTGCAGAACATTAAAATCTGCAGGCACCTGAACTGGTTGTCCATTAATTTTCATATTTACCGTTTCCAACTGATTTCTCCTTAAAGCTTATTTGGCATTAAATTGTCTTACCGTACAAATACGGCATCAAATTTACAGGTTTCCATACAGACCCCGCACTTAATACAGAGATCAGGATCAATTCGGTGCACCTGACGCCGTTCTCCTAAGATAGCCGCTGTTGGGCATTTCCTTGCACAGGCAGTACAACCAATACATTTGTCAGCTAAAATATGATAGGAGATCAGACCTTTACAGGTTCCTGAAGGACATCTCCCGTCTTTAATATGTGAAAGATACTCTTTCTCAAAATATTTAATAGTTGAGAGAATCGGATTCGGAGCTGTCTGGCCTAGTCCGCAGAGTGATGCTTTTTTCATAGCTGCACCAATCTCTTTCATCTTGGCAAGGTCAGATAATTCCCCTTCCCCTTTTGTAATCTTATCCAGAATATTGTAGAGGGTTCTTCCGCCAATTCGGCAGGGGGAACACTTTCCACAGGATTCATCAACAGAAAATCCTAAATAGAATTTTGTAACATCAACTATACAGTCATCTTCATCCATGATAATCATTCCACCGGAACCCATCATGGAACCAAGGGCTGTCAATGAACCGTAATCAATGGGGGTATCAAGGAAATCCTTTGTGATAACTCCGCCTGAAGGTCCACCGGTCTGAACGGCTTTAAATTCTTTATCGTCTGTTATTCCACCGCCGATATCATAAATAATTTCCCGCAGGGTGGTTCCCATGGGTACTTCCACCAGACCGGAATTTCTGATTCTTCCTGTTAATGCAAATACCTTGGTGCCTTTGGAGTCTTCTGTACCGATTTTTGAGAACCACTCCCCGCCTTTCAGGAGGATAACCGGAATATTTGCCCATGTTTCAACATTGTTGATTACTGTAGGCTGATCCCATAATCCTTTTACTGCAGGAAATGGCGGTCTTGGTCTCGGCATTCCACGCTCACCCTCAATAGAGGCAAGAAGAGCAGTCTCTTCACCGCATACAAATGCACCTGCACCAAGTCGGATTTCTATATCAAAACTGAAATCGGATCCCAGGATATTATCGCCCAGGAGACCATATTCACGAGCCTGTTCCATAGCAATCTTCAGCCGGTTGATTGCCAGAGGATATTCAGCTCTGATATAGATAAATCCTTTGTCTGCACCGCAGGTATAACCTGCTACAGCCATTGCCTCAAGAATTGAGTGGGGATCACCTTCAAGAGTACTTCTGTCCATATACGCACCGGGGTCTCCCTCGTCAGCGTTACAAACAACATATTTCTGGGCTGCATCAATATTCTTGGTGAAACTCCATTTTAACCATGTGGGAAATCCTGCTCCGCCACGACCGCGGAGTTCAGAAGTTTTCAGTTCTGCAATTACATCATCGGGAGTCATCTCAAAGACTGCTTTTTCCAGAGCCACATACCCATCACGAGCAATATATTCATCGATATTCTCGGGATCTATAACTCCGCAGTTTCTCAGAACTACTCTGAATTGTTTCTGATAAAAGTCAATATCTTCAATCTTTGCGTTTTTTGTGCTTTTTGTTTTATCATAAAGAAGACGGGTTACTTCACGGCCTTTGACAAGGTGCTCGGAAATAATTTCCTCTGCATCTTCAGGAGTAACCTTCACATAAAAGGACTCTTCAGGCAGAATTTTAACGATAGGACCTTGTTCACAAAAACCAAAACATCCGGTTTTTACAATCTGAATTTCATCACCAATATTGTGCGCTTCTGCAGATGCTTTCAGATTCTGGAAAATTTGGTCAGCTTTACTGGATTCGCATCCGGTTCCGCCGCAGATAAGTACATAATTCCTATAGGCCATTACTTTCCCCCATTCTGGATAATATCAGCTGCTGGCCGATCATACACATGATCACTAACCATTCTCTGTCTCATTATATGTTCACGGACAATTTTACGTGCTGTTTCTACATCAACTTGCCCGTAGATTACATTCGGCATTCCAGGAACAATAACTTCTACCGTAGGCTCTACATAACAAAGGCCCATGCAGCCGGTTTGCGTAACTGCTACATTATCCAAATTCTGTGCATCCAGCTCAGAGAGAAATGCATCAAGGCTTTTTTTTGCGCCTGCTGCAATACCGCAAGTTCCCATTCCAATAACAATCTGCATATTTTTGCCGGTGGTGTCTCTCTTTTGCAGATCTTTCTTTTTCTGCTCACGCAGATTCCTTAGATCTTCCAGGGTCATTTTTGCCATTATCGGCCTCCTAAACGGATTTTTCTTCTATTAAAATACTCGTCTATCCTTTTCCTCATCCCGGATCCATTACAGAATCTTCCTGTGAATGAAGAAAAAGTTTTACCAGATTTAATGATCCTGCTGTGGACAAACTGCCGACGGCTTCAATCAGTTCCAATCTGGATACTTCATAAGAACTCTTTTCCCCTGCCCGGAAAAGGCTCCTCTCAATAATCAATTCGTGATCGCCGGGATAGGAGATTGCTGCCAGGAAGGTACCGGGTATATCTCCCAATGGAGGGCAGTCAATATGCTTCGGATTAAAAGAAAACCGGCACTCTGTTCCCTTCCCCTTCTCTGAATGAATAGTAACTTTTCCTTCGGCAGCTTCCGCCGCTTGAAAAAGAAAAGGCACTCCTAAACCTACTTTCCGTGCTGAATGTTTACTGCCATCCGTATAAAACGGATCCTGTATTTGGTTCAGCTCTTCTGGTGTAATGCCTTTACCATCATCGGTAATACTGCACTCCAACACTGTTTCTGTCTGATTAAAAACAACAGTAACAACTGCCGCCTCTGCTTCAATTGAGTTCTGGATTATATCCAGAAGAAAATCAGTAACAGCTGCATGCATTGCTAAGCCTCTACCCCAACCAATTCAGACTATTCGCTTAATCCGGCAATTATTCCGGGAAGCTGATCTTTTGTAACTTTTCCAAATACTTCATCACCAATAACTAAAACCGGTGCCAGTCCGCAGCAGCCTACACAACGAACACCCTCAATGGAAAATTTTCCGTCTGCAGTGGCTTCATTTACTGCTATTCCCAGAAGATTCTGAAGTTCATCAATAAGATTACTTCCGCCTTTCAGGTAGCAGGCTGTTCCTAGACATACCTGAATATTATGGGTGCCGGGCTTTTCGAGTTTGAAAAAGTGATAAAAAGTGATAACCCCATATATCTTTGCGAGCGGCACATCTATCATTCCAGCTACTTTATCAGCCGCAGCACGCGGAATAAAGCCGAACTCTTCCTGTACCTTATGGAGAATCATGATCAGATTGCCGGGTTTCTCTTTCCACTCAGCAATAAAATCATTCAGAACAGGAGAAAAACTGATTGTTTCATTCGTAACAGCCATACAACCTCCGAAATCCTTTTTTTATTTTGACACACTGTACTTTAAAAGTGATATTTAATCAATAAAAACTTTTTATTTTTTTATCAATTAATATACTTTTTTATATTTACTTTTTTTTCATTTAATGTGATCATATTCACATTAAATGAACTTTTATAATTTTTATATGTAACTTATTGCGTTTATTTGTTACATTGCTTTTACAAGGAGCTAATAAAAACTATGCATCAAGATATGATTATCCGTATTACAAAATATGACAGAATCCTGCACAAACTCAAAAGTATCGGCCTCGAACGCGTTTTTGCCAACAATATAGGCGATGCAGTAAGTGTTACCGCATCTGTTGTGAGAAAAGATTTCTCCCTTCTCAATATTATCGGTCAAAAAAGGGGCGGCTACGACATCAACAAACTTATTACAAGCCTTGATCACATACTTGGAAAAAGCGGATCCCAGAAAGCCGCTGTTATCGGATGCGGAAGAATCGGCGGAGCCCTGCTCCGATACAACGGTTTTGAATCTGATGGTATTAAAATTGTAGCAGGTTTTGACACAAATACAAGGATTTGTGAAAAAAGTGACTGTCCGGTTCCCATCCATGCAATGGAAAACCTGCAGGAAGTAATCGAACGTGAGCAGATTAAGCTCGCAATTATTGCTGTTCCCGAGCAAACTGCTCCGGATGTCTTTACCCGGCTCCTAAACGCAGGAGTTCGCGGCTTCCTGAACTTCACCCAGGCGGGACTCAGGGCTCCAAAGCCGTTTAATGCCCTGACAACCAAACCCGGGGAGCATGTAGTGGTGCATAATGTTAACATTGGTCTTGAGTTAGAACAAATTGTATACGAACTGAACATGGCCGATAAGCAGCTGCTCAAGTAATACAACCTGCTAATCTATAGTAATCCCTGATAAGCAATTCCGGTTTGTAACGGAAAAAAATTTCTTTACAATACTTCCTCCCACGCTACTGGGTTACAAACATACTGGAACACAGTATTAGTAGATTAGGTGTTAGGTGTTAGGGTTTTGGGTTAGGGTTAACAGAAGAGGCAGATGGTCAGAATATCCCTCACCGGATCTTGTATCCCAACTTACCGGTTCACCGGATGTATTTAACATCCATGGATGGACAAAAGGAGTAAACGACAAAAACTCAAGTCCTACTCCATCAAAAGCAGCCTCCGAAACCATAGTATGATCAAGGGTAGCCCACTTATTTCTATAGACATAACTTCCTTCTGTAACAAAATCATTTTCATCCGCAAGCCAAGGATTATACAGCACACCCAAATCATCTGAAGCATTCTCTGATAATCCGGTAATTCTGAGTGATGAAATGGCTGCTGCTCCAGGAGTCGTTTGCGGCATTAATGCAGTTTGATACGATCTCCCTGTCCGTTCATACTCATCTGCACTCTCATTCAGGTCTCCGGTACAAACCACCAATCTTCCTGGATTCTCCATAAAATTCCGGGATATAATGCGATTGATGATTTTTGCTGATGCAATCCGTACCGGCTCGGTAGCTTCCGCTCCCCCAATTCTGGATTTCCAGTGATTGTTCAGGACAATAACAGATTCATCTCCAATAAGAATCTCCACTTCCAGTACTGAGCGAAGAGAATAATTTGCAATCCCTGCTGCACTTGCTCCATGTACTTTTACCCGTGTTATGGGAAATCTACTTATAATACTCGTCTGGATAGCTGATCCAAAATCATCTGTGACTGCAGAAAAGCTAAATCCATACTGTTTCAAATTCCACTTCAACAGATCTTCCACAACTCCAGTATGCTCAACTTCCTGCAGACAAATAATATCCGGCATGGGATCTAAAAATTCAGTTATAACACGTCCTACAGCAGAAAGGCGTGTGTGATAACGGGAGGTATCCCAGTCGCCTTCACCCGGATCAAACTCCCGGTACTCAGTTCCATCATCAATCCCATCAAAGAGGTTCTCAACATTCCAGCTCATGATAATAATATCACTATTACTACTACTTTTACCGGTACCCTGCAGAACACACCCGGGACTGCAGGCAGTCAAAAAGATAAGAGCAGCTGCAACACCCACAACCGCTGCCCCGATTTTATTTCTGGTAAATATTACTAATCTAATCTTCTTCATACTTACAATAACTTCCGAAATTACATAAAATATTCAAATATGAGAAAAAAACTTTAAAGATATAAAGAAGGAATATATTATGAACAGAACTGTCATTGCAACAGAATTAGCACCAGCAGCTGTGGGACCTTACTCACAGGCAGTAAAAACTGGAAATCTGGTATTTTGCTCAGGCCAGGTTCCCTTAGTTCCCGGAACTAAAGCTCTGGCAGATGGTGGAATTGAGGGGCAAACACGGCAATGTCTTTTAAACCTTTCAGCAGTACTTGAAGAAGCAGGGGCCACGCTGCAAAGTGCTGTTAAACTGCAGATATTCATCACAGACATGAAGAACTTTCCAAAAGTTAATGCTGTATACAGCGAGTTTTTTACAGGAGATTTCCCAGCACGTTTCTGCGTCGAAGTTCCTGCCTTACCTTTAGGTGCTCTGGTAGAGATCGATGCCGTAGGAATTTGCGACTAAGAAAGTAAACTTTTTACTCCGCTTTCAAAATCTGATAAGTAAAATAGAGCACTGCCAGCACATCATCATATTCCATCAGCGCTGACTCATTAATCCGGTTAATAATTGAACTCTGAATATTCTGCCTGATGGAATCCAAAATACCCTCATCCAGAATATTTCGGCAAAATGATATTATCGGAGCATAATCCTCTTCTTTAAACCAGTTGATTAAATCCTGATGGGATGCAAGAAAATCCGGATGATCACGTGTCTCATCAAGAAAATCACGAACCCCGGCTCCACGTTGACCATTACTTAACTGATAGAGATGTGAAAGCTCTGGTTTGTAGTGCACAAACTCAGCATTTAGTGAATAGATCCCCTGTCTAAACCCTTGAGTTTTTCCCACCCACCGAAGAGAAAATAGTTCCAGCAGATACGTGCCGTCTTTATCCATATTTTTCAATGCGATAAAATAGTTCATGAGGCATCGGGTATCAGTCTCATCAACAAATAGTTTTCGAATACGGTCCAGAGAAGCGGTATGACCAATTCTACCCAGGGATTTTGCTGCTGAAGTACGAATAACAGCATCCTCACTATCAAGCAGAGTCACGAGAAGATCTTCTGTCTCTTTACCTGGAGATGCTCCCAGTGCAAAAACGGAGGATTCCCGTGTATAAGACCCCTCATCTGCAGCATCTTTTAACAGCAGCGGGAGCACTGAAGGTCTTGGGTTATAGAAGAGTCCCCGTATTATTTCAGCTTTATCTGATGAGAACGGCGAGAGCAGCATACGTTTAATTTCACTGGTAGCGACATCATTCTGATTACTGCCGATCGACAGCAGGACTGTTTTTTTACGCACCGGATCTTCTATTCTCTGCAGCCTGTTAATGTTCAAATAAGCTCTCAATCCATAGATAGAGAGGAGAATTGATGCAGCATCTTTCCCCGACAAGCTTTCACTATCTTTTACACGCAAGGTAATAATAAAAGAGGTCAGACTAAGTCCAGCAGCAAAACAGAAGGTCCAGGAGTATCGATTTAGAAACCCTCCGGCATCAAGCGGGCCAAAATCAATCAACCGTCCACCTACTATTCCCAAAACAAGAGAGATGATTGCTATGATAAATTGAACCATCGAACTGAAACCTACAGCCTCTTTCTCCGGCATACGTTTTATAATAAGCCGGCTTATGAGCATATTATTTATATTGATCATGAAAATTAGAAAAAAGCCCAAAATATAATAGATTGCAATCGGCAGAGTTTCAGGAGCGACTGCCCAGCCCAGAATCAAAACAGTAACAGCTAAAGATCCAAAAACCATAAGCGGCTTACTGCCGACCTTATCCGCAAAAGTTCTGATAAACATAGCGGAAATTATGGATGCAAGAGTTAATCCCATAGAGTAGAGAAATATCCCGCTTGTCGAAAGCCCTGTCCTGTTCCTGAGAAATGGGATGGTAAGACCTGCCATAACAGCGATAGAGGTAAACAGCCACTGCAGGATAAGTACGCGTCTAATCTTTTTGGAACGGAATGCATCACGGAGCTGAATCAACATTCCCCGCCCCTTCTGATACTCTATAGTTTCACGACAGGGAACTTTTCGAATCCTTAAAGCTGCTAATGTATTTACAAAAACCCCGAGCATCTGCAATCCGACCAATCCTGCTGCACCGGAAAAACGTTCTACGGCTGTTACCAGAAAACTTACGGTCTTTGATAGAATGGCAGATAACTGAAAACCAACATTGATTTTTCCAACTACTTCACCCTGATTGTTATTCGTAGTGATCATACGAATAACAGGCTTAAACATGACCACCCCGACAGTACGTACGATGGAAAATACGGTATAGACCAGAAGTATCAGATAGACAGCCGGCTGACCCTGAAGAAAATAGAGCAAAAGATAGCCAAGGCATACAAAACCGCGAAGCATCCATGCCATTGACTGCACTTTAATGATATTCTTTCCTGCAAGCAATTTGGGAAGTAGAGGAAGTACTATTCCAGAGAGAAAAAGAGCTGAGGAGATATACCCCAATTGAACATTAGTAGCACCATACATGATTGCAAGGAGGTAGACCGGTGTGTCGCCCAGAAAGCTAAATCCCATGCCATTGAATGCCTGGAACTGGGTAAGATACTTACCGCCAACTACTTTTTCTTCATCTGTCAGGAAGCGTGTTTTCTTCATGCGCTATAGTGTAAGCCTGAGTTTAAATGATTACAATAAGTTCCTGCATTATCAGCAGGAACTTTCTGCATTATCAGCAGGAACTTGAGGCAATTTCATAAATCAAAGATTTATAGAAATAGCCTTATGAAGTTTTTGGAAATTTGACTCTAAATACATATATTACATATATTTACACATTTCCAATAACTTCTGGCTAATAGGTATTTCTTTCAAAATTAATAATTTTTAAAGAAACTCACTTTTGAAAGTTTTTTATTTTTTTTAATCTAATTAAGTCAATTAAAGGCCGAGTTCTTCCCGGGTGACTACAATTTTGGAGATCATACCGTACTCAACCGCTTCTTCAGCATCAAGCCAGCAGTCACGATCGGTATCAATACTAACCTGCTCAATAGGTTTTCCGGTCTCTTCACTTATCAGTTTATTGATCTTTATGCGAAGTTTTTCGATCTGCCGGGCATGGATCTCAATCTCAGTAGCGACCCCGCGTATTCCGCTTAACGGCTGGTGTATCAGATAGTTTGAGTTTGGTAGTCCTATTCTGTATTCCTTGGGAGCTGCCAGAAGAATTAGGGCACCGGCACTTGCAACAAGTCCCATCCCAATTGTATAGACAACGGGTTTAATAAACCGGATCATATCGAAGATGGCATATCCAGCATCAGCATCACCGCCAGGAGAGTTGATCAGCACCTTAATGGCTCCTTCCCCCTCTGCTTCAAGAAGCAGCAACTGTTTAACAACTTTTTCAGCCATTTCTTTATTTATTTCTCCGGAAATCATCACTGTGCGTGTTTCCAGCATTTTTTGCATTAACGGATCTGGTTCTTGTTGTTTTTTCTCTTTTGTATCTTCTTCTGCCATATATTTCATTTATTACTTCTCCCGATAGCTGTTAATCACACAGATTATTCCTATAATATAGTGTACTTAGCTGAATTTCTTTGTCTGTAGAAAGTATACTGAGTGAGTAATAAAAAGGCAATGATTTTAAATGGTTATGATTTTCAGTGTGATTTTCAAAGGGTATGAATACCCCACTATCCACACAGCAACTAAATAGATACAATGCGTGCATGAAAAAATGTGCTTCAATATCAATAATCGGCAGACCGTCTGCCGGAAAATCTACCCTGCTTAATACTATTTGCGGGTATAAAGTTTCAATTACCGCCCCCAGTCCTCAAACCACCCGGAACTCTATCCGGGGAATTTATACTGGCGAAGAGGGACAGTTAATATTTGTAGATACCCCCGGTTATCATATATCAGAAAAGTCATTTAATATGCGGCTGAAGGATATTACTGTCTCATCTCTTGGAGATGCTGACATCCTGCTCTATGTGGTTGATACTCTAAGGAAACCCGGAGAAGAGGAGCGCGAAATTGCTGAACTTGTTGCATCCGGAAATCAATGGGTGGTAGTTGCACTGAATAAAATTGATCAGAAACGGGCTCATCCGGGACTTATGCAGCTTGAAATGGAAAGGTTAATTCCTCAGGCAAAATTTGTTGAAATCTCAGCTCTGCAGAATAAGGGTATTGATCAATTAAAAGAGACCCTTTTTGAGCTTGCTCCTGAAGGCGAACAGCTCTACCCCGATGAATTTTATACCGATCAGCCCCCGGAATTCAGAATTGCCGAAATTATCAGAGAAAAAGCAGTAAATAGAGCAAAAGATGAACTGCCCCACGCAATTTATGTAGAGATTATCGACATGGAAATTGTTAAAGAAAAAAACATGCTCTGGGTACGGGCTTTTATTAATGTAGAACGGGAATCACAGAAAGGATTAGTAGTAGGAAAAGCTGGTGTAGGAATTGCAGCAATTCGCAAAGAGGCGCAAAAAGATATAGCAAAGCTATTTCCTTACAAAATTCATTTGGATATACGGGTTAAGGCGCAGGGAAAATGGCGTAAAAAAGACCAAGTCCTGAAAAAACTCTTGTATTAAGATAGTATCTTATTTAATGTTTTTTGATTTAGTAAAGCAAACTTTAAATTCCTACCCAACGGGTAAGAGAGTAACCACTCACAAACAGTAAAAAGGCAAGAAGCAGCATAAATATTGCTGCTTTTTTTCTGACTATCATTTTATCCATTACTTTCTTATACTTGATTTTCTGAGTTTCCCTTTGATTTTCAAAAAAAATATAAAAACGTTTATCACCCTTACTACAGACAACCGGAGTAATTGCAATCACAGTTAACATGATTGCTGGTATATATAAAAAAACGGCATAGGTTTTGATGACAATTCCCAAAGCTAATATGGCTGCAGTTGATAAAACGGTAGTGAGAATAGCTACCGCTATCCCTAAAAGAATTGATTTAAATAACATATTAAACAGACTTCCTACTTTTGATTATACTGAGAAAATTAGTTATTTACATTTTATAAACTTTTTAAAATTAAACTTTTTTAGATGATAACGAATTTACTAATTCATCCAAATTTGTAAACCGTACAGAAGTTATCTGATTGATTTCATCAATCTGAAAACTTCAAAAATTGAAAGAACGAATTTACTAATTCATCCAAATTTGTAATCTGTACAGAAGTTATCTGATTGATTTCATCAATCTGAAAACTTCAAAAATTGAAAGAACGAATTTACTAATTCATCCAAATTTGTAATCTGTACAGAAGTTATCTGATTGATTTCATCAATCTGAAAACTTCAAAAATTGAAAGAACGAATTTACTAATTCATCCAAATTTGTAA
>Ga0307988_1000730_pt1 | contig 21257 bp, 15 predicted proteins | sample EllFjometagen183_FD_203166 | JGI IMG/M metagenome (GOLD analysis project Ga0307988, IMG submission 203166) | Marine microbial communities from Ellis Fjord, Antarctic Ocean - #183 | ecosystem: Environmental > Aquatic > Marine > Unclassified | place: Southern Ocean | collected 2014-10-08 | reverse complement strand
TTTAAAGAGAATATACAGGTATTGGCTTCAATTATAAGTGATTCGAAGTCATAACTCGATTTCTGAAAAGAGCATGCCAATAATCAGAAATCGCGGTTCTGTAAAAAGAATTGGGACACAGTCTGTTTGCCGGAATGACGAGTGATATCTGGCCGCTTGCGGTGGGGGGGCATATTACAAAACCCTGCCGGCCAAGATGCCTGAATGAATTCCCTGATTGATGATAATTTGGCCTGAAACGATAACGGTATCAATCCCCTCGGGATATTGGCGGGAATACTCAAAAGTAGCGACATCAGCCACGGTCTTGGGGGCAAATATGGTTATGTCGGCAACCATGTTGGGAGCCAGTGTTCCACGATCATGCATTCCCATGATGGCAGCAGGCATAGAAGTCATTTTACGAATGGCTGTTTCCATTGACAACAGTTTTTCATCGCGTACATATTTCCCCAGAATCCTGGGGAATGTCCCATAATAACGGGGATGAGTCCTGCCTGTGTTCAAGGGGCCATAAATGGCACCTGCCCGGCCATCGCTGGCAATAATGGTATGAGGGTGTTTAAGTATCGTTTTGATATCAGTTTCATCCATACAGAATACCACTGTTTTTACGGCACCTTTTTCAGATACCAACAGATCAAAAACAAACTCAATCGGCTCAATATCCAGTTCTTGAGCGATTTCAGCGATCTTTTTACCTTCCATGGCCTTGTTTTCAGGCAATCCTACCAGGGAGATCTGGACATTCTCCCAGGGGGCGGCATTATAAAGATGATTTCCTTTTTCAATGCTTTTTTCTATCTCTCGACGAATCTTTTTTCGGCTGGTGGATTCGCTTAGATATTGTACCAATTTCCGAGGACCTTCCAGTTTAACCCAGTCGGGAATGTAGTCGACCAACCCTGATCCCCAGGCAACATAGGGATATTGGTCCCAGGAGAGTCGCACCCCTCGAGATAATGCGTTTTCCAAAAGTTCAAACAGTTGATCCGTTTTGCCCCAGTTAAACATGCCGCCCAGTTTTAAATGCGAAATCTCAATCAGACATCCCGACTCCTCTGCAGTATTTATCGCCTCTTCAATTGCCGGAAACAGCGTCTGAGCTTCACCCCTAATATGAGAGGCGTAGATCTTGTTGTGGCGTTCGATTATCTGTCCAAGCCGAATCAGTTCTTCCGGTTGGCATAGCGAATCCGGAATATATTCAAGGCCTGTAGACAACCCCGCAGCCCCTTCCTCCAGACTTCTCTCCAGCAGGTTTTCCAATTTCCGCTGTTCTTTCAGTGTTAACGGTTCGTTTTTAAACCCGACTATAGCCGTGCGCAACGTCCCATAACCTATCAGTGGCACCAGGTTTATTCCCAGGGGCAACTGGTTCAGATATTGGATATACTCGCCAAACGACACCCAGTGCTTTCCGATCTCGCCGGGATTGCCAAAATGTGTATTCGCTGTTAAATGATCTCTAATTTCCTCCAGGAACTCATTTGATAGCGGTGCGACACTCATTCCGCAATTTCCCACAATTTCAGTGGTAACCCCCTGTCTGATCTTGCTTTCCGCCCTGGGGTTGATCTGAATGGTTGTGTCTGTATGGGTATGAATATCTATAAAACCGGGGCATACCATTTTGCCGGTTGCATCCAGTTCTTTTTCACATTCAATCTTCAGCGAAGGTTCCATTCGTTGAATCTTACCATCTTTTATCGCAATATCAGCACTAAATGCAGCGGTCCCTGAACCATCAATAACGGTTCCGTTTTTAATCAACAAATCACACATATTTTCACCGACAATGAATAATTACGTACTATTAAAACAAAGAATTAACAAATTTATTGAGGAGTGCTGGCCATCTGCTAATGGGAGTCAGACTGAGTGTAATCTACTTTTTGAGCCGACCCAAAATTTATTGTAGCAGTTGGGATAAGAAGTAGCGACCGATTAAAAATTGGAATAATTATTTGAGAGGGTAATAGTGCAGCTCCTGTGGATGAAAATTTCGATTGATCAGTGAATTCAAAGGGCTGATTATAGTATAGATAAGGTTTGTCCCCCCTGATTTTATTGTTGCCTGATTGCAACCTGATTTATGATAACTATTTGAAATAAAATGAAAAACTGAGAAATTATTTTGAAAGAGGTTGTCACAGGCTGAAAGAATCGGACTGACTATGGTTTAACAATACCCATTTTTCGCATACGGGCACGCAGCGTACTGCGATCAAGCCCTAGAAATTCTGCTGCGCTGTCTTTTCCGCTTACTTTCCATTGGGATTGCTCCAGGGCCTGCGTTATATAGTCGCGTTCAACGGCTTCCAGTGTTTTTTTACCTGAACGCAACTTCTTGGACGGCTTCTTTAGTTCGTCGACCAGACGCAACTTGGGTCCTGATGAGTTTATCACCGCTCGTTCGAGCACGTTTTCCAGCTCCCGAACATTTCCTGGCCAGTGATAATCCCGCAGGGTTTTCATGACAGTTTTCGGTATCATTCCAATGGTCTTGCCTAACCGCTTGGAAATTTTTTTAACGTAGTAATCCACCAGCAGTGGTATGTCTTCGGTGTGCTCACGAAGAGGAGGCATGGTTATTGGAAAAACATTTATCCGATACCAGAGATCGTTGCGGAAACGCCCCTTGAGGATCTCATCTTCCAGGTTACGATTTGTCGCCGCAATAACACGCACATCGACTTTAATGGTGCTGGAACTGCCCAACCGTTCAAATTCACCATCCTGAATTACCCTGAGCAGTTTTGACTGCAGTTCCAGGGGTAATTCGCCTATTTCGTCAAGAAAAATAGTGGCGCCGTTGGCTACTTCAAATCGCCCCAATCGCCTGGAATGGGCACCGGTAAATGCACCTTTCTCATGTCCGAATAGTTCGCTTTCAATAAGGTTTGATGGCAGCGCGGCACAATTCATTTTAACCAGGATGCCATCCTTGCGCGAGCTCATACTGTGAATCGCCCTCGCCACTAACTCTTTTCCTGTTCCTGTTTCACCAAGAACCAGGACGGTTGTATCCGTATCAGCAATCTGTTCAACCTTATAAAAAACGTAATTGATTTCGTTGCTCTGGCCAATAATGTTTTCATGGTTGTATTCCAACTTAATCTCTTCCTTCAGATAGGCTTTCTCTGCTTCCAGTTGATCTTTTAACTTCTTTACCTCATGAAGGGCAATTTCAGTTTGCAGCTTACTTTTTTCGGCCTCTTCTTTTGCCGTAATGATTTCAGCTGTTCGTTTTTTAACAATCTCCTCCAGGTTCCGTTTGAAATATTCACGTTCAGTTACATCCTCCATGGCTAACAGAATCAGGTGGGTCTCGTTTTCCTGCTCGTAAATTTGCCTGGCGTTTAATTGCATTATCTTCGGCCCGATACCCTCGAAGTCATGCTCCACCTCAAAGTCATTAAATACGGTATTCTGGGGGAGTATATGTTCAAGCAGGTCTCTAAGTCTGGGGATATCCCATTGCTGATTGCCTATATCGTAGAACAGCAGTCCTTCTGTTTTCTCTGGTGTTGCGTTGAATGTCCGGTAAAAGGAATGATTAGCTTTTACAACCTTCAAATCAGAATCCAGAATGACTAAAGCTTCACGAATCGAACTCAGGTAATTGTCAAAAAACCTAATCGAGCTTTCTGACCTTCGGTTTTTATTTTCGGATTTCTTAATTTTCTTCGTCATTTTCCCAGATGGCTAGTGGCTGTTCGTTGGAATAAAACTCACTTAGCAAGTCACTTTTTATTGTTGAAAAGGGTGGGGATAGGTATTCCTGGTAATGAATGCTTATGGCTTTTTCCGCTATTTCTATATTGATATATAGCTTCAAAATTCATTTTTGACCAATAATAAGTACTTTTTAGATGGAACTAAAAAACGGTTCGTTTTTCCTCCGGCATAGCCCTCCTGTTAAATTGAGCAGGTCAAATGATCAGGCATTGGATCGTCTGCTAAAATTAAACCAATAAATCGCCCTTTCAAAGTAACCTACACCAGAAGTGTGGTTATATTTGACCAATGGTTATATTTGATCGCACTTCTGCTGATATTTCTCCCTTGGCAGCCAATTTCTGGTTGATATAGTTACATTTAAATCAGAAGGTTGAATCAAAAATCGAAGACTTAGCCGCTATGGCCTGAAGTTTGAGTATATATACTTCGGCTACGAATGTAATTAGCTATTAAAAAAAGGAGGTGCCAAATGAATCAAGAGAAAATCATGACAGGTGTGCCGAGATGTCAATAATCGACTGGTATATTGATACTACTTGCAACTAAAATTTTGCACTTTTTTTCTGATACGAATTGAAACACTTAGAAAAAGATTAGACGATGGGAGTTGGTAAACTGACAGGCCCCAAAAAGGCTGCAATTCTGCTATTGGCGCTTGGCGAAGAAGGTGCAGCTGAAATATTGAAAAATTTGGAGGATCGTGAGATCCAACAGGTTGGATACCATATGGCACGGTTTACTGACGTCAGCCCTGAAGAGTTGGACAATGTTCTGGAGGAATTTTACCGTAAATCGGCGATGCAGGATCAAGGTGTCAGCATCAATGCCAGTGGTGATTTTGTTAAAAACGCGCTGACACAAGCCCTGGGCGATGAAAGAGCCAAGGGCTTGGTGGACAACCTGCAGTCATCTCAAGATGAAGGATCGCTTGATTCGCTGAAATGGCTGGAACCGAAGATGGTGGCCAGTCATATAATGAACGAACACCCCCAGACCATCGCGCTGATTCTGGCTCATCTTGAGGACCCTGAACAAACAGCCACAGTGTTAAAGGAACTGCCAGAGGCCATGCAGGCTGATGTGACCTATCGAATGGCGATTCTGGAAGCCATTCCCCCTGGTGTGCTTAAGGAGATCGAAGAGGTGCTTGCGAAGGAGTTAAAAGCCTCTGGAGCATCTTCATCGGCCAAAGTGGGTGGGGTTGAATCTGTTGCTGAAATGTTGAATACCATGGATAAGACTACAGAAAGCCGGATTCTGGCGACCATCGAGGAATCAAACCCTGATCTGGCTGAACAGATCAGAGAATTAATGTTTACCTTCGAAGATCTGGTTCTGGTGGATCCTACAGGAATGCAGGCCATTCTTAAGGAAATCCCGCAAAACGAACTGGTTCTCTGCTTAAAAACAGCAACGGATGCTGTCAGAGAGCATATCTTCAGCAATATGTCTGAACGTGCCGCTGATATGGTACGTGATGATCTTGATGCACTGGGCCCGGTGCGGGTCGCCGATGTCGATACAGCCCAGCAAAAAGTCGTCAAAGTTGCCAGAAAACTGGAAGAGGAAGGAAAAATTATTATCAGTGGTACTGGTGGTGGTGATGTCATATGACACGGTAAATCGATTATTTCAGCTCTTTTATGGTCGTCCCTTCCGGAAAATGCAGAAAAAGGGTTTGGCGGCGTACCCAAGTGTTAATGGCCAGTGATAAAGAGCCATATTCGGCTTACAATTTTAGTAGTTTATGTCGGAGATTTATGAGTTTTCATGTTAAATATTTATAAATGCCTAAAGTGAGGATAGCGTTATGAAAATCAGACCATTATATGATCAAGTCATCGTAAAACGCAAAGATGCGGAAAGTAAGACCACAAGTGGCATCATCATTCCCGATACAGCTAAGGAAAAACCTCAGGAGGGTACAGTGATAGCTGCAGGTTCAGGAGTCCGGAAAGAAGATGGCACCCTCTTGCCCCTGGATATCAAAAAAGGCGATCTCATTCTGTTCAGCAAATATGCCGGTACCGAGGTGAAAATAGACGGGGAAGACTATCTGATGATGAAGGAAGGGGATATTTTTGGTGTGATTGAGTAGTCCCGGTCTAAAAAGACTTTGAAAAATGTGTTGAGGTTAATTCCTGGTTTGTGTGACAGGACTGTTGAATTAAACTGATGATATCGCGAGGAAAGAAAAATGGCTAAACAAATTATATTCAGCGAGAAGAACCGAGGTAAACTTCTGTCGGGAATAAACCAGTTGGCTGATGTGGTTAAAGTGACTCTCGGTCCCAAAGGGAGGAATGTATTACTGGATAAATCTTTCGGAGCGCCTTTGATTACCAAAGACGGTGTCACTGTCGCAAAGGAAGTCGAACTTGAAGACAAGATAGAGAATATGGGCGCTCAAATGGTCAAGGAAGTAGCAAGCAAAACATCGGATTTGGCAGGAGACGGCACCACCACAGCCACTGTTCTGGCCCAGGCTATGTTCAGAGAAGGGGTTAAAAACGTGGCAGCCGGCTGCAACCCCATGGATCTGAAAAGGGGAATCGATATCGGTGTCGCAGCGGCGGTTAAAAAGCTGGTGGAACTTTCTAAACCCGTTTCTGGCAGCAAGGAGATTGCCCAGGTCGGCACCATTTCGGCGAATAGCGATGAAACCATTGGAAATATTATAGCCGAATCAATGGATAAGGTTGGAAAAGACGGTGTCATAACGGTTGAGGAAGCCAAAACCTTGGAAACCACGCTGGAAATTGTGGAAGGGATGCAATTTGATAGAGGGTACCTTTCACCGTACTTTGTGACTGATCAGGACAGAATGGAAGTCGTATTAAAAGACCCATATATCATTCTTATCGAAAAAAAAGTGAGCAATATGAAAGATATTCTTCCAGTTTTGGAAGAGATTGCTAAAGAAGGAAAACCATTTTTGATTGTGGCAGAAGACATTGATGGAGAAGCGTTGGCTACTCTTGTGGTAAACAAGCTGCGGGGGACCTTGAATTGTTGTGCCGTTAAAGCGCCCGGGTTTGGTGACCGACGGAAAGCCATGCTCGAAGATATCGCAATTCTGACGGGTGGCGAAGTTGTATCAGAAGAACGAGGCATGAAGGTAGAAGATCTGACGATTTCTCAATTGGGCACCGCTAAAACAATCACCATCGACAAAGATAACACGACAATCATCGATGGAGCAGGAACCGAGGAATCAATTAAATCGAAGGTAAATCAGATTCGTTCTCAAATTGAAGAGACAACTTCTGACTACGACAGAGAAAAACTCCAGGAAAGGCTGGCGAAATTGGTGGGCGGTGTTGCAATCATCAACGTTGGTGCTGCGACTGAGATTGAAATGAAGGAGAAAAAAGCACGGGTAGAAGATGCGTTGCATGCGACACGTGCGGCTGTTGAAGAAGGAATCGTTCCCGGTGGTGGTGTTGCGCTGATCAGAGCACAAGGCGCAGTTGAAAAAGCGGCCAACAAACTGGAAGGTGATCAGAAGGTTGGCGCAATGATTGTTGTTAAGACGCTTGAGGAGCCGTTAAAACAAATCGCTATTAATGCGGGTGTTGAAGGGGGTGTTGTCCTCAATAAGGTTCGGGAATTGGAAGGAAATCTGGGATTTGATGCGCAGTCGGAAGCATATGTCGATATGGTAAAAGCAGGCATTATCGATCCAACCAAAGTATCACGTAACGCACTGCAAAATGCAGCCTCTGTCGCCGGTTTACTGGTCACAACCGAGGCTTCAGTTAGCGATAAACCGGAGAAAGCTGGCAATTCAGGTGTTCCTAACATGGGTGGCATGGGCGGTGGAATGCCCGGAATGATGTAATTAGAAAAGAATACAGAAAAAAACTGGCTTTTGATGGTTTTTTTCTTCTTTTAATCACATGAAATCAGATCAGATTCTGAAACAGTTATTCTTAGATGGGTTCAAAGCATCATTCTCGATGCCATCATATTATGCTCTTAGGGATCGTACAAAAATAACTTGGCATAAGCTGTCCGCAAAAGTCCTATAAAGACCAGACATTTTGCCAGCATAATGCCACAGCAACGTGTTTCCTTGACACCAATGGGAAACACTTGAGTAATTTTTGAGCCGACCCTTAATAAATTAAGGAGGAGTGAAAACTTATGGATAGCAGCATGAGTGTTGAAGATAATGAGATATTTGAAAAATGGCTTAATTCAGAGGAACCAATAGACCGAAGTAATGCTGCCAAGGCGTTAAAAGAGGTCAAAAATATCCTTGATGGATTGGGAGTATCCTTCTTTCTTCGACAGGGAACCTGTCTGGGAGCGATTAGAGATAACGATTTACTGCCATGGGATGACGATGTCGACATCGGTTCGATCATTGGATTTCACGGTCTAACCGAGACGTCACTTGATTCAATTGTTGGCACTTTCAGGGATCACGGCTTTCTTGCCAGAATAGATCGTATGGGTGCCAGTCCATACATACCACTCGTTAAGTACTCAACCAGAATTGACTGGCAATGCTATAAGGTGGTTGATAATTGCATAATCCAATATCCCTTCCTAAAATCTCCTCTTAGTCTGTTTGAGGAACTAGAGGAAATCACTTTTCTTGAAGAGACTTTCCTTGTGCCGAATCCACCTGAGGAATACCTGCGTCTAAAATATGGGGAAGATTGGAAGACGCCCAAAAAACCTGGAGAATATGAAGAGGATGTGCTGCGACAAGTAGCCGAAATGCCGGCACCTAATAATGCAGGGAAACTCAGGCAGTTGATTGCCAAATATCTTCCATCGCGATGTCTAAGCTCAATTAAGATCCTTGACCAACAGGGTAATCCGATTTGTGGTGCTGAAGTCGACCTTGTAGGACTGGGTTGTTTCAAAACCAATAAACAAGGATACGCGCGCTTCTATGTTCCTCAAACAGATTACCATCCACTTACCATTAGGTTTGAAGATTTTAAGGATACCAACTATTTGCAAAAAATAAAACCAGCCACAACCTATATTTATCAACCTAAAAAAGCACTGCTTACTGAGGGTAATCCAACCCAAGACAGTGGCAACATTTTGGTCGAGCAGCCCTATCACAAGTTAAGTCCTGCATAAACTCGTTCCAGTATGCAATTGGGTTAGGGATAACTCGACTCATTTCATTCCTTTCAAAACAATAAAATTGGAGTATCACCATGGATTTAGAAAATCCACGCAAAAAAATCACCTTCAATCAGGACACCTCCTGCTCAAACAACGTCTCAATAAACAAGGGAATGCCGGCTTTCCTGATAAAAGTGGAAGGGTCGATCGCGGTCATCGCCTGCGGGGAAATCGAAGTGACTTGTCCGGCAGATTCATTTACTATCCTGGATTGAAAGCCATGCCCGACGCCAAGCAGCAAGGTTCCGCGGTCTCCCCCCTTGTTTTTGAGAGAGATGCTGGAGGGGCAGGCATGGAAACGCTGATAATGCTGTTCCTCCAACTACCATACGTTTAATAAAATCTTTACGCGAGATTGACCTTTTTTTCATAGCATCCAACCTCCAAGTAAAATTCCATATTTCAAGTTAAGGGATCGTTTAAAAATAGCTTCAGGCCAGCGATTTATTTTTGATTAAACGGGTAAAAAACTATACCCTGTTCTTGTGTTTTTTAGTCCTATCATTGCCGATCGCCCACAATATTTTTAGCCGTTATCCATCCACCCGGATTGGATTCCATTGCTTTTTCCCAGTGGACCATCTGGTTCAACAGACGTTCGCCGACACCAGGGTATTTTTCCAGAACATCATAAGCTTCACCATGGTCCTTTTCAAGGTTGAATAACAAAGGTAGTGGCCCTTCAATATGTTTACTCCAGTTTCCTATTGTTTTGTTTACCGGGGACGGCCAGACATAGTGATTAATGGACCGAACGTATTTCCAATTTTCCGAACGGATCCCTTCCAGAGTCCCATGGTGATAGAAGTAAAGTGCGTCATGAGGGGATTTGTTCGTCTGCCCGGTTAAAAGTGTAGATAAATCTTTGCCATCGATAATTCGATCTGTTGGAAGTGTTAATCCGGCCAATGAGAGCAAAGTCGGGAACAAGTCGATATTCATCGCAGCGGCATCACAAACGCTGCCCGGAGCGATCTGATCAGTCCACTGCGCTAGAAAAGGAACCCGGTGCCCCCCTTCAAAACTCTGCCCCTTTCGGCCTCGAAATTGACCGGGACTTCCTTGATACCAAGGGCCATTATCGCTGGTGAAGAAGATAATGGTGTTTTGATCCAGGCCACGATCTTTAAGTGTCTTGAGGATTTCCCCCACACTCCAATCGAGCTCTTCTACTGTATCACCATACTTACCCCCTTCGGATTTGTTTATAAAATCCTGGGAACGGTGAAGCGGCCTGTGGGGGAAAGTATGGGCAAAGTAAAGGAAGAAGGGATCTTGTTGATTAGATTCTATGAATCGAATGGCTTCTTTGGTGTACTGTCCTGTGAGCTTGGACTGGTCACTAATGTTGGACTCCAACTCCTCCTCATTTCGGTACAACGGCAACGGGTACATATCATTGCTGTAAGGTACACCAAAATAGAAATCAAATCCGTGTTCTATTGGATTATTAGAGAGATTCTGGGCATAATCTCCCAAATGCCATTTACCAACCATTCCGGTACGATAGTGACGAATTTTCAGCGCTTCCGCCAGGGTTATTTCATTCTGATCGATAGCTGATGCGCCACTGGAAGAAGCTAAATCAATAAGCCCTGTTTTTCCTAACGTATACCAGAACGTCATGACCATGTTCATGATAAAACCTTTCGGTTGCAGGGGGACATCCAGGCCCATTCGTTTGGGATACCGTCCGGTCAATAAACCGGCCCTGGAAGGTGAACAAACGGAATCACAGGCATGAAAATCGGTAAATCGCACCCCGTTACTGGCCAGGCTGTCAATATTTGGGGTTTTTATGATATCACTCCCATAGCAGCCTAAATCACCATAGCCCAGGTCGTCGGCGTTAATAATAATCACATTGGGCGGCTTGGCGGAAATGGGCTTTTTTTGAATGAGACTGTCAGGCATATCATCATTGCCAGACTGAGCATAAGCTGCGCTCTTTACCCAGTTGGGGATGGTTGAAGCTGCAGCCAATGTCGCACTCGCAGTCGCTGTTTTGATGAAGGTTTTCCGGGAAATCTCTTTATTTTTCATAACCATATGTGTTGAAAGCCCAGAGTTATGCTGAGCCTTGATTAGATTTGGACGGATATCCTGTGATATCTCTGATTTCCTGATAAAGTGGTTGAAGTTTTTTATACATTTTTAGATACACTCTATTGTATAATTTATCGTATATCCGACTGTTTTTAGAATCGGGTTCAAACACCTTGTCGGTACGGGTCATTTCGTTTACTGCTGTCTGAAAATCCGGGTGGAATTTCAGCCCGACAGCCGCATCGATAGCAGCCCCCAAACCTGAGGTTTCATAAACATGTGACCTTGATGCGGTTAACCCGAAAATATCTGCGGTCAATTGCATGGCCGCATCACTCTGGGAGCCACCCCCGGTTATAATCAAGCGCTTCATCGCTTTTCCACTGCGCTTTTCAATCTGCTCCTTTCCTTCCCTCAGACCATAGGCAAGGCCTTCCAAGATGGCACGATAAATATGAGCCCGGGTATGAACATCTCCAAAACCGATAATCGCTCCTTTGGCTTCGGGCATTTGCAGACCAGGAGACCAGTATGGCTGAAGGGTAAGACCCATTGATCCGGGCGATACCGCATTGACGAGATCATCAAAAAGCTTTTCCGGTTTGATACCCTTTTTTTCAGCTAATTGCTCCTCCCTTAAGGCAAACTGTTTTTTAAACCAATTCACCATCCAGTATCCCCGGTATATCATATACTCTGTGCAGTACGCATCAGGAATAGGAGCCGGATAGGGCGGTATGAAGGGAGCCGGCTCAATGTATTTTTTACTGATGATATTAATTGTCGCAGTCGTGCCATAGCTCAAACATCCAACATCGGACTCCAGGCACCCTGACCCCAAGATTTCACAAGCTTTATCCGTCGCTGCCGCCACAACCGGTAACCCTTTTGGTATTCCTGTCTCCCGAGAGGCTTTGGCGGTTATCTCACCCAGGACTTCGCCTGGTTGAACCAGGTCTGGAAGCATCTCGTGGGGAACCGGGAATAATTTCCACTTCAGTGATGCTTCTTTGCACCATTCGAGGTTTTTGTGATCAAAGGGAATGTAGCCGCCCTGGGCTCCAATGGAATCCTTGTATTCTCCTGTTAATTTGAAGATATGATATCCGGATAACAGGAGATACTTGTGCGTTTTCTCCCAAATATCGGGTTGATGAGTAGAAATCCAGTTGATTTCACTTTCAGCCTGAAAGTAACGAATCGTTTCTTCCATACCGACGATTTTTAACAGAAAGCCGAAGAGGCCACCAAGCGGTTTTAGATTTTCTGTTCGACGTTGATCCAGCCAACTGATGACGGGTCTCAGGGCATTTCCATCCTTATCAAGGTTAACGACACAGGCACGTTGTGACGTAACAGTCACCGCCGCCACAGCTTCTTTTGCCACCCCGGTCTTTTCCCATAATGCTTGACAGGCCTTGCAAAGATGCTCCCAAAAGTAATCAGAATGCTGCTCCGCCCAACCGGGTTTTTCTGAGAAATAGGGCTCCAGGGGTACCTGGACCCTGGTCTCTAAATTTCCCTTTAAATCAAACAACATCGCACGAATACTTTGTGTGCCGTTGTCGATAGCCAGAATGTGTGTCTTTAGGTTCATAATTTCCTATCGTTACAGCGAATCGGCAGATTTTAGGATGCTCATTTCGGTTTTTCGACGTTGCTGACAAATCTCAACCTGTTTATCGCGTTGTTGTTTAGACCAGTTTAATAGGTTTGCCATAACATCTGCAGCTTTCGGCAGCGCTTCCATGCCGCCCTGGTAATCGAAATTTGAACGGGCGCTACGGCGGACCCAATAGTCTTCCAGTGTTAGCGCGCCCTCTGTTTTGACCGCAAACTCGGCTTCAACGGCAGGTCCGGTTTCTCGGGCAAACAGTTTCATGGCCTCCGAGCCATACAGTCGAGCAGCGCGATGTGCCTCTTCATCCGAAATCCCAAGGGAGGCAACATTCTTTTTCAATTGTTCAAATGATTCTGTGAAATCGCCTCCGGGTAAAGGTTCGGTGTCCGTTTTTGATCCAGACGGTTTTCTTCCGAGTATCTTTTCGCATTCATCGACAACGCGCACAGCCATGGAGCGATAACTGGTCAGTTTACCACCCGCCACGGTTATCATGCCTGATGTCCCCACCAACAACTCATGTCGCCTGGAAATCTCCGAAGGGTTTTTATCCTTTTCTGCCAGTAAAGGTCTTATACCGGCCCACATACCAAGAATGTCTGTCTCTTTCAGCGGTTCCACTGCAAAGGCACAATTGGCCGACTCCAACAGGTATCGAACATCTTCTCCGGTTATTTTAGGCCAGTATGAGGGATTGGGATAAAATGTATCAGTGGTACCGACATATACAAACCGATCTCGGGGGACAGCGAACAGTCCTCTTTTATCCGAAGCCGTCCAGCAGATCGTTCGATTTATGGGCAACCGGTCCCGAGAAAAAATCAAATGAATGCCTTTTGTTAATTGCAGTTTCTCCTCAACAGCTTTATCTTCCATTTTCCGCACAGCATCCACCCAGGGACCAGCCGCATTAACAAGCGCCCTTGCTTTCAGGCTGAACTGTTCGTTTTCTCCCGCAAGCTTGGTTCGGAGCAGTGCTCCGACAATCTTGCCATTTTTCTGCAGAATTTCTTCTACCGCTGTGTAGGTTGCCACAACAGCCCCATAGCTGGCGGCACTCCTGGCATTGGCTAAAGTTAAACGGGAGTCTTCGGTCAGGTATTCAGGATAAACAGCTGCCCCAACCAGATCATTTGTCTGCATGGCGGGTTCATTGGATCTGCATTGCTGAACATTCCAGATTGTGTGATGCTCGTTTTTATCAACTTTCCCCAATTTTTCATAAACCCAGAGCCCCATTCTCAGAGCTACAAGGGACATTTTCGTTTGGGCTGTGACGACCATGGGATTTGTCAGGGACAAATGGGGAGCCAATCTCCGAATAATCCGACGTTCCGTAGCCGCTTCCCTGACAACGGATATCTGTCCCTGGGCAAGATATCTGGAACCACCATGAATCAATTTTGAGGAGCGGCTTGAAGTGGCAGATCCCATGTCCCCTGCATCTACTAATGCGACCGATAGCCCTCTCATAGCGGCGTCCCTGGCAATCCCACAACCGGTGATACCTGCTCCGATGACGAGTAGATCAAAATATTCGCTTTTCAGTCTTGAAAGAGTTTGGCTACGAAGTCTGGCATCAATATCGGTATTTATTGACATGATATCCTTTGTAAGGTTCTTCTAAGGAACGGAATAGGTGGCGCAAAAATCATCAATGTTAGATTCGGCTTTGAATTTCGTCGACAAGCTCGTAATATTTTTGATGCGTCAGTTGATATTTAAAAATGGCAATTATACCAATCGTGCACACAATGGCAGGGACCAGTGTAAACATCGATCGAATTCCCAGGGCAATGGTGTCGTTAGTGGGTTGATTGGCAACATATCCGACGATTGACAGTGACAGCCCAAATAACGCGCCCCCAAAGGCAAATGCGTATGCACCTGCTGAATTGAAGAATGAAGCCAGTATCCCTTCGGTTCGTCTTCCCGTTTTCCACTCCCCATACTCAACTGTGTCCGCCAACATGGAGTCCAGGGAGATAATGGCGATAATAACAAAAATGCCGCCAATGGCGGTGAAAAAGAAGATAAATTCTATGTTGGAAGGTCCCAGAAGAAAAACGACCAGATTGCAAATAATGAATAACAACAGTCCGACGATACAACTATTTCGTTTACCATATTTTCTATTGAACATTGGAGAGACTATTGTTCCAATAGCGCACGGAAAACCGGTCACTGTGAGGAAAAGGGTCATTAATTGTGGCTGGGAAAGATAAACCTTAAAATAGTATATCGTGGCAGCGTTCTTATAGGTGATGGAAAAAATCACACAGAAATAAGCTAGTGAAACAAAAACCGCCTGACTATTTTTTAAAAACAAAGTGATGGCTTCTTTAGCCTGATAACTGTTCTTTTTCTCCGGTTTAACTCGCTCCCTAACAACGGCAAAAGTATATAAGTAGCCGATTACAGTGACAGCCCCTAAAATAACCATTGTCATTATAAAACCGGTTTGTTCATCAGGAAAAAGCGAGACCAGTGGCTTTACAGCAATTGTGGCAATCAAGCCTCCCCCAAACCCGATCATTGATCTGAAGGAAGTGAGTACGGTACGTTCATTGGTATCGTTGGTCATAACCGCGATCAGCGAGAAATAGGATGTCAGCAGCAGCGCTCCGATTGTGGCAGCTAAAATATTGACCGCATATATCCAAGCGATTCTCGAACCGAAACCAAACCCTGGTGCCGCAAAAATTAGAACCAGGAGCAAGGCGCTGGGGAACGCGCCAAATAGAAAATAGGGCCGGAACTTGCCCCATTTTGAAGAGGTATGGTCAACTATATAGCCAGCAACGGGAAAGACAGAGGCGCTGTAAAACCTGACGATCAAAAACAAGGCAGCTACGGCTGCAGGTGTTATTCCGGATACATCGACATAAAAATAAGTCAGGAAAAAACCGGTAACTTGAAATCCAATACTGTTACCCAATTCTCCGGTGCCGTAAGCTGTTCTTTCCCAAAACGAGAGTTTTTCACTCTTCATGGTTTGATTCATTTAGTTGGCCTCTGCTTGTGACTGTTTCCAGCCTTTGGGATTTTCTTGCATGCTTTTGTCCCAATGCGCCATCATCAAAGACATTTTTTGAGCGATTTCAGGATAGTCTTCCCGAAGATTATAGCTCTCATCAGGATCGGTTTCGAGATTGTGAAGCCAGGGTGCATGACGGGAGCCGGCAGACGGCCAGTTTTTATCCATGGGCACAGCCGACATCATTGAGTTTATTTTTCGAATATACTTCCATTTACCAACCCTGATCGCCTCCAACTCTTCATAATGGTAGTAGCATAAAAATTTATGGGGGGTTGTCTTATCCGCACCTGTCATCAGGTTCCAAATATTTTTACCGTCTATCACACGATCATTCGGAACCTCAGTCCCAGCCAAAGCCAGACATGTCGGCAGGAAATCGATGTTCATCGCGGGCTCATTACAGACACTGCCCTTGGGAATCTTTCCGGGCCAGTGGGCAATAAACGGGACTTTAGATCCGCCCTCGTAGCTCTCTCCCTTTCTACCCCTTAACCTACCCGGGCTGCCATGATAAAACGGCCCATTATCGCTGGTAAAAATGACCAGGGTATTATCAATCAGTTGATGTTTTTCCAGACATTCCATAACTTTTTCAACGCTCCAGTCGATCTCTTCAACCGTATCGCCGTATCGCCCTCCCTTTGACTTACCTTTGAAATTCTCGGAGGCAAAATGGGGTTGATGGGGGAATGTATGGGCAAAATACAGAAAGAAAGGGCTCTCTTTAGATTTTTCGATAAAATTAATAGCCTCCTGAGTGTACATGCCAGTGAGCTCTGCAGGATTTTTGATTTTTTTTGCAAGAAGTTCTTCATTGCGATAAAGCGAATTGTTCGCCATATCAACACCATGCGGCACACCAAAAAAGAAATCGAAGCCATGCTTAAGGGGGTGATATTGGGGGTATACCGGAAATTCCCCCAAATGCCATTTTCCCACCATACCGGTCTTATATCCCGTCGGCCGTAACGCTTCCGGAATCGTTATTTCATCTAACGGGATGCCATCTACGGTATTTGGCCCTCCCATGTCCATTAGACCAAGCGAAGAAAGGACTCGATATAAACCAAATCCGAATTTGTTTTTCAAGGACTGTGAATTGGAAAAATAGGGCCAGGTGATCCCAACCCTTTGCGGATACCGGCCGGTCAACAAGCCAAATCTGGATGGAGAACATAAGGAACTGCAAGCATAGAAATTGGTGAACAGCACCCCATTATCTGCCAATTTATCGATGGCAGGCGTATGAATGGCCTTACCGCCATACCGCGCCAGGTCCCCATAGCCCAGATCATCGGTATTGATGATGATGATATTTGGCCTGACAGCATTTTTATTCGAGACCTTTATCGAGCTAAGATTTTTTTCTACCTTCTCTTCCAGGTTCGAATTATCTGCGGCAGAAAGACTCAAAAGACCGGAGGCTCCAAGACCACTGCCTGTGAGAACCGCGCTGGTTACCAGGGATTTCTTGACAAAAGAGCGACGTGAGATTTCTTGCATTGTAAGTCTCTCCTCTTTTTTTATTGATGATTTGTCCGATCAGTTCAAGCTAAAGAGCTTGCCTGGATTCAGAATACAATTTGGATCAAAATGTTTTTTCAACGCCTGTAGAACTGCCATCTGCTCTTGGCCTAGCTGTTTTTCCATCCAGGGAGCGATCATTTCCCCTATCCCGTGATGATGGCTTAAGGACCCACCATGTTCCAATATGGCGTCGATAATCCCAGATTGAAATTGTTTATATTCCTCGAGCTGGTCCAATTTGAAAATAAAGATAAAGTAGAGATTGGTTCCCTGTGGATAGAAATGTGAAGAATGGGACATGCAGATGGTTCCGGGCCGCTTCTTCATAAAGCTCCGCACCCCTTGATGCAGTCTGTGCAGATTGTCCCAAGTGACGGCTGTTTCCAGTGTATCACTGAGAATCCCATAATCCATCAAATCCTCACGCATATAAGGCTCCAGATAACGAGTCGGTTCCCAGCGTTTTACAGGCATCTTGCCAAGAGATAGAGCGCCGTGTCGCTTGCCGATTTTTTTGATTTGCCGCCTGACGTTTCCGGTAAACGATGCATCGCCTTCTATCGTCCCCATACATATACAGCGCTGCATTTTTCGATACCCCATCAACATCAAGACCTTGTCTGAAATAGTCCCGTTAAACCCGTGGAGTCTTAATCCTCTTTCAGTCTCTTCGGGGTCGGAAATACGAAAAACCGCCGGAAGTCCAAATTCTCCCTGGGATATTTCACGACTCGCATTGACGGTGTCTTCCCAATTATGAAACATAAAACTAAAGTACTGCCGATTCTCTGGCATATACCGAAATATTTTCATGGTCACTTCCACCAGTATACCAAAGGCACCCTCGCTGCCTTTCATTATATCATTTACCTTCGGTCCGGTCGCCGTTGCTGGATAGTCGGAAGTTTTGAATGACCCGGTGGGTGTAACATACTCCTGGCTGATAACCAGGTCATAGGCATCGCCATAGTAAGTGGACGTCTGTCCCGAACCGAGGGTGACCACCCATCCACCCACCGTTGACATTTCAAAGGACTGAGGAAAATGGCCACAGGTATATTTAAGGGCTGTTTTGCTGTAACTGGGGGCATTGTTTAAGGCCTCTTCAAAAGAAGGCCCCATGCATCCTGCCTGTACTCGTGCTGTCTGGTTTTTTTCATTGATTTCCAAAACCTGGTTCATGTGTGTGGTCATGACCAATATGACGCCACCCAGAATGGGTCTTATGCCCAGCGTAACCGAAGATCCACCGCCAAAAACAGTTACCGGGATTTTCTGATCGTGGCAGAAGGAAACAATCTTCTGCACATCACTTTTATCTCTTGGATGAACGACAACATCGGCGACATAACGAACGACACCTTGGCGTAAATCCAGAGCCTCTTCGGCTGTCTTTCCATGGCTGTATTTTGTCCGGGCCACATCGTTGGTTTCTATATTTTCCTGTCCAACTATTGAGCTTAGACTGTCTATTTGCTGCTCTGATAAACGAGCCTTCTGCTTCAAGCACACCTGTTCATGCCCTTCTTGCTGTTTTTGTTTGAAATCCTGATCGGTTAAATCAAAATCCTCTTTTATCATTTCGTACCAGGCATCGCTCGGATGTCTAAACACATCCGGGTGACCGATTTTAAAAATCGAACGATAGGAACCCTTGAGTGGGGCTGCTTCGCTCCAGTCCGGTGTGAATTTCTGTTTATTAGTCATATACTATTATCTCATCCTAAATTTGCAGTTACACTGAATTATAATTTATTGCTTTTCTGAAGACATCTCATCTTTTTCAAGTTTTGAGACAATATATTGTTCGGCGTTTTCAAGTCCTTTAAACACGATATCTCTTGATTCCTGAGACTCTTGCTTTTGAATTGCCGCAAAAAGATTTCGGTGGTAACGGTCAACATCCTCCCGGTTTTTCTCATTATCAAAAAACAGTTTCCAAACCTCCAAGCCTGCTTTTGTAAAGAAATTGAGAAGAACAGTATAAAGCATGTTTCCACTGGCTCGGGCAATAATGTTGCTTATCGCAATGTCTCTTTCCATGATAGCCATGGTTGGTTGCTGAAAAATGATTTGCTCCATTTCATCCAGATCTTTCTGCGTTCTGCAACTCGCAACCAAATAGGCCATTTCTGGGACAACAATCTTCCGTATTGCCAGTATATTCTTTACAACTTTCAAATTTAGCCTTTCGCCGCGATTCAGCATCGTATTGATTAATTCCAGATTGCTGCTATGGGAAAAATCTTTCACAAAATTCCCAAACCCATGGCGGACTTCAATTAATTCCAGCAGCTCAAGCTTTGTGATGGCTTCCCGAATGGTACCCCGATTTACACCAAATGCCTGTGCTAGTTCCCTCTCAGCAGGCAATCGTTCCCCAACAACAAAATCACCATTGAGTATCATTTGTTGAAGCTGGCTTAATATCTCTTCATTTAGGCGTGATTTTTTTACCGCCGTGATTTTTTGAAGACTGTCCATTTTTCCGTTCCCTCTCAAGAAATTTCAATTATTGGATATCCAGTGGTCGGACCAATTATTTTTGAAAAAGGTCTCTTCGTCAAGCCTTTTTTTGAAACAGCTAATACTAAACAGGGTATCTGGTTGTTTTTAGGAAGATTTGATATTAGGATTGGCACGAATGCCATTCAACTAATCACTAAGATTTTTGGTGGTCGGAATGAAAGAGTGTACACTAAAAATGCAGAAAATTTGTTTGCTGAAGGACTTAACCTAATATTCTGAATTAATAATAAAATGAAGATGATAATGGTATTCCGACCACTTGCCCCTTTTTCGAGAAAATCACCGGATGATAAAAACCCCAAGGATGCAGATTAGTAGCGGGATGGGGTGGATTCGGTGGAATTTGAGAACGCAGAAAATGGGGGCCCGGATCAGGATGTATCGCTTGTATCTATTGATATAAAGCCCGATCACTGAGGTGGGAACGATGAGGGGATTTGAACCTCTAAGGAACTAGTGGACTGATTTATTGAATGAAAAAAACAGGCATAATTTTTTTACTCCGAAAAACGTGACTTTGAGTGTTTCTTTCCTTTGTTGTTGATATTATATCCTATATTCAACATGTTTGATAATGGGAAGGCAAGCGAGGACCAGAAATATTTTGTGTGGTTTTCTATTAATTCAGAGTTTTCTAAAATAAAAAAAGGGGCAAGAATCAAACCTCTCCTCTGTCACCGTATTAAGCCGATTTCGAGACATTTAGGCTGATATAGGAACAACCAATGGGGGAAAACCCACCACCTCCACCAAATTTCTTCCTTTTTTCCCATATCACTTGTCACACCTGCCCCGTAGCCCTATAAAAACAACTATCCTGTGGGTTTGATTAAAATTTGGGTCAAAAATTCTACTTCCCGATTTTCATTTTTTCACACCATATGCCTTTCTTTACTTTGATAGTACCATCTGATAGTATCAAATATATTCAAATGATACTATCAAATAAGGCAAATATATGTATACTCCCCCAATCACGTTAACACAAAAGATAATAACGTGCTGTATCAGCATTTCCAGACTTTTGGGATACAGCGATGGGATTAACTCTCCAGAGCCAAAACCAAAGCTTAGAAGAGAGAATCAAATCAAAACGATTCAAAGCACATTGGCGATCGAAGGAAATGAATTCTCATTGGATCAGATCACGGCCGTCATCGAAGGAAAAAGAGTTGTGGGAAAAGAGAAGGAACTCTTAGAAGTACAAAATACTATTTCCGTTTATAAACGAATAGGTGATTGGAGACCAACAAGAATCAATTCCATGTTAAAAGCCCATAAATTACTGATGAATCAGTTAATTGACAATCCCGGTTCATGGAGAACAGGTAACGTCGGCATTATTAAAGGTAAGAAGATATCACATGTTGCTCCATCCGCGAGTCGTGTTCCAAGTTTGATGAATGATCTTTTTGAATACCTGAAAAAAGAAAAAGAAACGGATCTGTTAATCAAAGCCTGTATCTTCCATTATGAATTCCTATTTATCCACCCATTTATTGACGGAAATGGAAGAATGGCAAGACTGTGGCAGCAGCTTATCTTGATTAGTCAAAACTCAATTTTTCGTCATGTATCAATAGAATCCCTGATCAAGGA
>Ga0307988_1000728_pt1 | contig 21274 bp, 16 predicted proteins | sample EllFjometagen183_FD_203166 | JGI IMG/M metagenome (GOLD analysis project Ga0307988, IMG submission 203166) | Marine microbial communities from Ellis Fjord, Antarctic Ocean - #183 | ecosystem: Environmental > Aquatic > Marine > Unclassified | place: Southern Ocean | collected 2014-10-08 | reverse complement strand
AAAGATATTTTTGAGGTTAGATTTCTTAAAAAAAGGCAAAAAAAATGGTACGCCCATGAGGACTTGAACCTCAGACCCGATGATTAAGAGTCATCTGCTCTACCAACTGAGCTATGAGCGCACATAATGTATTTGAAATATGATGCTTTATTAATAAAATTCAAATGCTAAAATGAACTTTTTGCGTTTTTAGCTTAAAATCCTATAAATTTGTGTTCGTTAGCGTGAAGCCACTTGCGGTCTTCCCAGTAAGTCGGACACATTTTTTCCACCTCTCGCCAAAAACGGGGTGAATGATTCATTTGCAGCAAATGCGCCATTTCATGCGCGACAACATAATGAATGGATTTTTCTGGACACATCACTATGCGCCATGGGAAATTTATATTGCCAGCCGAAGTACAAGATCCCCAGCGGCGTGCGGCGGAAGTTATTTTTAGTTCATTATAAGGTAAATTATATTTTTCGGCATACATTGCCAGACGTTCACACAGATAAAAATATGCTTCATTGCGATACCATTTGCTCAAGCGTTTTTTAATAATATTGATATCAGCCGGACGTGTAATAAAAGCACCCTCCAAAACAATTGATTTCGGAGCTTTCTCGCTGAACTGCAACTCGTATTCCTCACCGAGAAAATAAAATTTATCCCCAGACATAAAATCATGAGGCGGAGCTTCTTTAAGAAGTTTTTGATTTTTATCTTGCTGCTTTTCAATCCAGTCAGAATTTTTGTCCACAAAACGCTCGATAAAAGCTTTAGGCATCAGCAAAGGAGCCTTGACGATTAGCTCGCCAGTATTGTCAATATGAAGACTAACACTTTTGCGTTTTGAACGAATTATTTTATCAAGCATATTTATTTTTGCCTATTGTTAAATGTCAGAATAATATAGTTTATAATAATCAATAAGGCAACATTGTTTTACTATATTTTCCAGGTTGCTTTCAGAGCTTTTGTTGTTTTTGCCAGCAAAATGTTGTGAAAAATCCATTTTTTTATTCATATTTGTACCTATACTATACATAATTAATATGTTCTTTTATATATCAAACTTAAAAAATCATAAAAGAGGTTATCATCATGTCACAAAATTCATTGATGTGGAACAAAGCAAACACTCCAACTGAACTGCATTCGATTCTTGAAACTTTAGCTAAGGACTATCCTGTCAGTTCAACCAATGGAGAATTTGAACTAAATTTTACACAAGTTAAAGATACCGGAAAATCAAAAGTGCATTTTGCGGACAAAACTATTGAAATAACTTATAACCGCCCTTGTGATGCCACTCGTGCAATCGCTAATGCGCTTGCCGGACTGGAAAGCGATGAACATACTGAGTTCAAGACTTATGGTATTATGTTGGATTGTTCACGCAACGCGGTAATGACTGTGAAACATTTCAAAAGCTGGCTACGTCAACTGGCTCTGATGGGCTACAATATGGCAATGCTTTATACAGAAGATACTTACCAACTTCCTGATGAACCGTTTTTTGGTTACAAGCGCGGCCCTTACACTATGCTAGAAATGAAAGAGATTGATGCTTACGCCAAGTCTCTTGGTATCGAAATGATTGCCTGTCTGCAAACTCTGGGGCACATGGAGCAAATCCTTCAATGGGGGCCATATCATAAGGTAAAAGACTCTGCCCGGGTATTGCTGGTAGATGAAGAAGAAACTTATACTCTGATCGACAAAATGCTTGCCTTCTGGGGTGAAGCATTGTCCAGTGAACGCATTCATATCGGCATGGACGAAACTCACGACCTCGGACGCGGACGTTTCATGGATCTATACGGTTACGAACGCGGTTTTGATATTTTCAATCGGCATTTTGCTAAAGTTGAAAAGATGTGCGAAAAATACAGTTTACGCCCGATGATCTGGTCTGACATGTATTTCCGAATGTGCAATCCTACTCAAAATTATTATGATTTGGAAAATAAAATTCCGCAGGATGTTGTTGACATGATTCCTAAAAACAGTGATCTGGTTTACTGGGATTATTACACCACTGACAAACAGTTCTATATTGATTTCATTGAAAGACATCGTGAGATTGGTTATGAGCCTCTGATGGGTTCCGGTCTATGGACATGGGGAAAAATGTGGAACGACCATGATCAGGATGTCAAAGCTGTAAAAGCATGTATTCAGGCTTGCCGCGAAACAAAGCTTGACGAAGTATTTTTTACATTATGGGGCGATAATGGAGCATTCTGTGAGCCAAACTCTGTACTAGCGGGTCTTTGCTGGGCATCTGATTTAGCTTACGGCGGGAATGAAGACGCTGTTCGTCTTGAAGCTCAATTCAAGGCAATCACTGGCGGCAGTTATGCGAATCATTTGATTGCTGCTCGACTTGAAAAACATATTTTAGAAAATAAAGAAGGCACACATACTATTGGCTCTCCATTTCTCTTATGGGATGATCCGATGCTAGGTATTTGCTGGCACAGTAAGAAAAACATTGATGCCGCCTTCCCTGAAAAAGCAATAAAATTATATAATTCAATATGTGAAGATTTGGCAGATCAGCGTGATGATAACACTGCGGCGGACATCAATCACGCCTGGCTGTTAGCTGACTTCCTGCGCATGAAAGTTGCTTTCCGCCTGGATTTGCTGAATGCTTATGAATCAGGCAACAAAGCAGTTCTGACTACGCTGGCTGATGAAACATTACCAAAAATGATTACAGCTTGCGAAGCTGTCAGTGATTCACTTCGCAAGATGTGGCACAAATACTTCAAACCATTCGGTTTAGAAGTAATTCAAATCCGCCAGGGTGGACAAACTATACGTCTAAAAGAAGCGCAATGTCGAATCAGGGAATATATTTCAGGAACAGTTGATTCATTAGTCGAATTGGAAGAAAAAGTAACTCAAGCAACTAATACTCATGTTTACAAATATATAGCTACAGGCAGTACCGAGATTTAACATCCTGCTGATTCCGAATAGCACCATGCGATAAACGCATGGTGCTATTCATAATTAAAAAGCGTGATCACTTTCTTTAAATTTCTCATTGAATGGATTCTTATTAAAATCAGCATCCTGAGCTTTAAAACTTGCAGCCTGTGATTTAAAATTATTTTCGTTAAAGTCAGTATCCTGTTTTTTGAACTTTGCCGCATTTGCTTTAAACGAGCTGCTTTTGAAGCGTTTAGAGCGGAATTCTAAATCTTTGTGGTATTTTGCATAATGTACCTTGGCTTTTGCTAAATCTTTTTTAGCAGCGGCAGTATTTCCAAGTTTTTGATTTGCAACACCGCGATTGTAATAAGCATGTCCATAACTAGGATTAATATCGAGTGCAGAAGTGAAATCCTTAAGTGCCTTTCCCATATTTCCTTTCTGCGCGTGAGCTAAACCGCGATTGTTATAAGTAGTCGCGTTGTTAGGCTTGATTCCAAGAGATGAAGTAAAATCTTTGAGCGCCTGCTCAATATTACCTGAATCTTTGTGAGCAATGCCGCGATTATTATAAATTTTTGCGTCCTTAGGTTTAAACGAAAGGGCTTTAGTATAATCCGCAATTGATTCAGGGAATTTGCCGAGGTGATGTTGAGCATTGGCGCGGTTATAATAAGAACTCGCGTGTTTAGGATCAATATTTAAAGCTGAACTAAAATCTTTGATCGCTTCATTGAAGTTTCCCGTATGCTTATAAGCAATACCGCGGTTATTATATGCAGCTATACTTTTGGGATTGATATTGAGCGCTTTCGTATAGTTTGCAATGGCACTCTGATAATCTCTTTTATGAGAACATTTCCTGGCCTGCGAAAATAAACCATCAAAATTATCCTGTGCATTGACCTGAACAAGAGCGCTGCAAACAATAAATCCTAAAAAAATCTTTTTAAACATTTTAAATCTCCATTTTAGTTAAACTTACAATATCAGTTTTTATCAATAAATTCAAATTATTAATATAATTAAATTTAGCGACGACCGATGACCAGAGTATAAATGGCTTTTGCGCCTGAATCCTTGAACGCTTTGGTCGCGGCAGACAAAGTCGCACCAGTAGTCATAACATCATCTACTAACAAGATTGTCTTGCCTTTAATATCTGTCTTTGATTTCAAAGCAAAAGCTCCTGAAAGGTTTTTGTGGCGTTGATCACGGTCAAGACGAGCTTGTTGACGAGTCCGTCTTACTCGCTTTAATGCCGGTAGATATTTGATTTTTGTCAGACGAGCAAGTTCCTCACAGAATAATACCGACTGATTATAGCCTCGTGTGAAACAGCGACTCCAATGCAAAGGAACAGGAATAATCATATTTATATCCAAATCTTCATTTTTTAAGAGCCCACTGGCGAGATCGGCAAAAGGACGAGCCAGTTCAGGGCGACCGTAAAACTTAAACGCATAGACCAGCTTCTGCCCTGCCCCGCACAGATTAAACAAAGCAAATGCCCCGTCCCATGGGCGTTTTTCAAATTCCATACATTTTGTGCAAAACTCTAGAATTCCATCCAGGGTTCCGCCGCAACCGGGGCAGCGCGGAGGAGCAATGACACTAAATTCAGATAAACATTTGCCACAAAATAAGTTTTTATTCTCAGCTAATTCCACTCCACAAGATAAACAAGGGAAAGGACATACAAGCTCTATTCCAGAGCTTAGAGACTTCATAAATTTTGATTTAACTTTCAAAATACCCTTCCCTTATTGAAACTTTCGCGTTTAATGAGTATATTAACTAAAATAGCACAAAAAAAGAAAAGTACTTGTGCCCGACTAATAATTTTCGAGCTAATGAGGTTTTATGCTTTCAGATAGAGACTACATGAACAGAGGCGGCAATCGCGGTCCGCAGTATACAAATCGGGGAAACCCGAATATGTGTGTATATGTTTTAATCGCAATTAATGCCTTCATATATTTTGCAATTCCAAATAATTTAGATTTATTTCACAATCTGGCTCTTAGCCCGATGGGGATTAAAGTAGGCTCATACTGGCAAATAGTTACTTCAATGTTCCTGCATTGGAACTTCATGCATATCTTAGTCAACATGTGGGGGCTATACCTCTTCGGAACCTTAGTCACTCCGCATATGAAATGTCCCAGCTTTCTGTCAATGTATTTCATAAGCGGTATTTGCGGCAGCCTTTTATGGCTGGTATTCAACTGGAGTACCCCAGCATTAGTTGCAGGAGCCAGTGGAGCATTGTTCGGCGTCTTAATCGCGGCAGCCATGCTCGAGCCTAACCGAGAATTCATGTTGCTCCTTTTCCCATTCCCTATGAAAACAAAAACTCTAGTCGCTGTCTACGCTGTAGTGGAAATAATTTCAACTCAAAGTCCAGCTGGCGGTGTAGCGCACCTCGCTCATATTGGCGGCTTGCTCGGCGGATATTTATATATTGAAATATTTTGTAGAAAATTGATTATTTGGGAACCTCTGGGATTTCTGCTTCCGAAAAAAAGAATCGGCGAAGAAAAAAACTACAGCAAAGGCTGGACGGTTACTCCTTCTCCGCTAAAATTCAAGACCAAAAATTTCAATTTTGAGGAAAAAGATTCAAATGAACCAGTAACTCAAAAAGAACTTGATTACCTGCTCGATAAAGTTTCCAAAGAAGGAATCAACAGCTTATCTAATTCTGAAATGGCAACTCTACGCAAAGCCCGCGAACAGATGCGGAAACGTTAGAATGATACTTTCCACTGAACTCTTTGACTATGACTTGCCGGAAGAATTAATTGCCCAATATCCCGCAAAAAAACGTGACGCTTCCCGTATGTTGGTTCTCGACCGGAAAAGCGGAGAATGCGAGATTCATCCTTTCACTGACATTGTGAATTTCATTGAAGCAGGCGATGGACTGATTTTTAACGATACCCGGGTTATGAGCGCTAGAATGTACGGCATCAAAAACGGTACTCCAGGCTCTGCCAAAGTAGAAATACTTCTGATCACATCCCTTGACGAAGCCCAGCAGACCTGGAATGCTCTGGTCAAGCCCGGAAAACGAGTCAAGCCCGGCACAAGAATAAAATTACTGGATAAAAACGGCGAACTAAATAAGCATGATGACTGGGTGGAAATTTTAGAAAAATGCGATGACGGTTCTTATGTGATCCGTTTCGATTCCGATGAAAGCGACCGTCTTCAAAATCTTTACGGTCACATGCCCCTACCCCCTTATATCCATCGCGACGATGAAGCCGGGGATATTGAACGTTATCAAACTATTTTCGCTAAAGAAAAAGGCGCGGTTGCGGCTCCTACTGCCGGATTGCATTTTTCTCCTGAAATACTCCAGAACATCAAAAACAAAGGTGCTTTTGAGGCAGCCGTAACCCTGCATGTCGGGCCGGGAACTTTCCGCCCCGTCTCTGTTGAAAATGCTCTAGAACACAAAATGCATAGCGAAAATTTCTTTTTATCGCAACAAACCGCGAATATCATCAATAATATCCATAAAAATGGAAAGAAAGTTTTAGCGGTAGGCACAACGACAGTGCGTGTACTCGAAAGCTGTATTGAAAACAATAAAGTCATAGCCCAAAACGGCAGTACAGACATTTTTCTCTACCCGCCATACAAACCCCAAGCAGTGGATATGCTTTTAACCAACTTTCATTTACCCAAAAGCACATTATTGATGTTAGTATCAACTTTTGCCGACCGAAAAATGGTATTAAACGCCTACGAAGTCGCAAAAAAAGAAAAAATGCGCTTCTACAGCTACGGCGATTGTATGCTTGTGAAATGAACGGGTTGCGGGTTGCGGGTTGTGTGTTACGAAAAAAGAAAAATACCGTTCTCGAAAAGATCGGCTTTTAAAAATGAGCTTGCTACTTTGCTCAGGCTGAGCCTGAGCGTAGCGAAAGGCAATTTTTTCAAAGATGCGAGCTTCGAGCTATTTTTTAAGTCTCATATTTTAGACAGCATAACAAAATAAAGGAAACAAACATGAATAACAATGATATACTACGACGTCTTCGATACGCTTTTGACTTTAGTGATTCGAAAATGATTGCTCTTTTTGAGCTAGGGAACCTTCAAGTAAGCCGTACAGAAATCAGCAATTGGTTGAAAAAAGACGATGATCCTGACTTTCAGGATTGCAGCGACACTCAACTAGCAATGTTTTTAAATGGTTTAATTACTGACAAACGCGGTAAGAAAGAAGGACCACAGCCAGAACCGGAAACATACTTAACTAACAACATTGTTTTAAATAAATTAAAGATTGCATTAAGTCTTAAAGCTGAAGATATATTAGAAATTATAGAGTTAGCTCATTTTCGCATAAGTAAACACGAATTAAGTTCATTTTTCCGTAAGCGTGGACATCGAAACTATTGCGAATGCAAGGCGCAGATTCTACGTTATTTCATAAAGGGTTTACAGCTTAAACTTAGACCTGAACTAAAATCAGATGATGACAATATCACTGAATAGCTACAACCTACTTGACCGCAGTCCGTAGTCCAGTGGCGGACTGCGTTCAAGCAGGTTTTTATTTTTTTTTAAACGAGCTAACGTATCGCCTTGAATAATAGATTTTGTTGACTATATTAGGGTTCTTTTATACATTTTCATAGGAATAAATATGCAGGACAAAGTTTTAAATAAATCACTCAAAGAAACTGCTGATGCTATCAAATTTTCTTATCCAGACGCTTTGCCTATCAGTGCGCGTGTTGAGGATATTAAGAAAAGTATTGATGATAATCAGGTAGTTATAATTTGCGGTAGTACCGGCTCTGGTAAAACAACTCAATTACCTAAAATAGCTTTGGATTTGGGCTTGGGACGTTCAGGAAGAATCGGCTGTACTCAGCCGCGCCGCCTCGCTGCTACCGCTATGGCAAAACGTGTTGCGAGCGAAGTCAATGTAGAATGCGGCGAAGAAGTTGGTTATCATGTTCGTTTCAATAAACGCGTCAACGACCAGACAGTTATCAAATTTATGACTGACGGGATATTGCTGTCTGAAACTCAACACGACCGCGATTTATTGCAGTACGATACTATAATTGTGGATGAAGCACATGAACGCAGTTTGAATATTGATTTTATTCTCGGCTATCTGAAACAGTTAAAACAACGCCGCCCTGAACTTAAAATAATTATTTCCTCGGCAACGCTGGACGCTGAAAATTTCTCTAAATTCTTCGACGATGCACCAATTCTTATTATTGAAGGACGAACTTTCCCGGTAGATGACTTTTTCCTGCCGCCTGATGAAGACGAAGAACTCCCACATCATATCGCGCGTGCGGTTCGCTGGATATCCGATATTGACGATAATGGCGACATATTAATTTTTCTACCAGGTGAACGTGAAATCCGCGACGTCAGAGATATGCTTGAAGGTCGGGATATTCCCAACACCGAAATCCTGCCACTTTTCGGACGCTTAAGCATGGGTGAACAACAACGAGTCTTCTCGCCCGGACAACAACGTCGTATCATTCTGGCAACAAACGTTGCTGAAACCTCAATTACTATCCCTAATATTCATTACGTTATAGATTCAGGCAAAGTCAGAATTAGCCGTTATAACCCACGCAATCACATTCAAAGCTTGCAAGTGGAACAAGTCTCGCGAGCCAGTGCCAAGCAGCGGCGCGGACGCTGTGGACGTATTGCGGAAGGTGTTTGTGTTTATTTATACTCCGAAGAAACTCTCACTGACAGTCCAGAATTCACCGATCCTGAAATTCGCAGAACATCATTAGCCGGAGTTATCCTGCAAATGGCTATCCTCGGACTGAAAAAGATTGAGAATTTTCCATTTCTCGACCCACCGCAAAGTGCGTTGATTCGTGAAGGCTATCAGACTTTGCGCGATATAAACGCCGTTGACAAAGGCGGCAAGATTAGTCCGGATGGAAGAAAAATTGCCGCTATGCCACTCGATCCGCATCTTGGCAGGATGATTATCGACTCCTATAAACGACAAGTTTTGCCTGAAATAATTATAATCACAGCTTTTCTGAGCATGCAGGATCCACGCGAACGCCCATTGACTCGTCAAGCCGGCGCGGATCAAGCGCATTTGCAATGGCGCGACCCTAATTCAGATTTCATCGGGATTCTAAATTTGTGGAATTTCATAATGAAAGAACGTGCCGCAAATCAGGGAAACAGTGCATTCAAACGTTTCTGCCGCAACAATTTTTTAAGTTTTCTGCGAGTGCGTGAATGGTTTAATCTAACGCAGGACTTGACCCGTTCAGTCAATGAGAGCGGCATGCCGAAAATCCATATTTTAACCCACGAGTTAGGCGAAATCCACTACGAAAATATTCATAAATCTATTTTATCCGGTGTGCCTGCGAATATCGCCATGTATGATAATGAAGAAAAAATTTACATCTGCACGCGTTCACGCAAATTCTATATATTCCCCGGCTCAACTCTGCACGGCAAGAAACCGGCATCACGCTGGGTTATGACTTTTGCTCTGGTTAGTACTGCCCGGGTTTTTGCCCGACAAGTGGCAGAGATAGAGCCAGAATGGCTTGAAGATGTCGCGCCGCATTTATGTAAATCTATCTACGACAAAATAAAATGGGATAAAAAGGCTGGCTTTGTTTATGCTCGCGAAATGCTTAGTTCAGGCGGTTTGCTGATACATGAAGGACGACGCATTCATTATGGTTCGGTTCGCCCTGTTGAGGCTCGAGAAATATTTATCAGAGAGGCCATGGTTTACGGACGTATGCTCTCTCGCTATGAATGGCTCAAGAAACATCAGAAAATGATACGGAACATTAAAAATCTTGAGGAAAAAATCCGTCGTCCTGACTCAATGTGGGATGCTGACGCAGTATATGAACACTTTGATAAAATCATTCCCAAACACGTTTGCTCGACTAAGAGTCTAGAGAAATGGCTTGATAAAAATAATACAAATATAGATATGGATATTGAAGACGCGATGATTCTTCAACTATCTCCGGTAAACATCAATGATTACCCTGACAATATTAGTTTCGGAGGACATGAATTCGAACTTCGTTATTCATTTGATCCTGGCGAGCCTGATGACGGTGTATCCATAGTCTCCAGAGAAGATGAACTTAATTTGATCCCTGCGTGGGGATTGGAATGGCTGGTTCCCGGATATTTGCCAGAGAAAATCGAATACATGATAAAAGCCTTACCCAAAGAACAACGCCGGGTATGCAATCCCGCCGTAAGTACCGCAGAAAAATTCATTGAAGCAGTGAATGAAAGCGAAATATTTACCGAGCAGGCATTATCCACGGCACTGGCGGATTTTTTGTGCGAAATGACTGATTCAGTAATTAAACCGGGCGACTTTAACATGGAAAGGCTTCACGAAAGCATGTTTATGAAAATTGCCGAATTGGATGAAGAAGGTTATATTATAGATTTTCACCGCGAACTACCAGCAAGCTTGAATACAGGATCAATGCTGAGCGCTGCGGTTAAAGGTGTCGGCGAATGTCTGCTTTCAGGCTTAGATGAATGGCCGGAAGGTGATGTCCCTGAAAGTATCACTCTAGCGGAAGGGCGGGAAGTCTACCCAGCTCTGCACGCTGAAGAAGACAGTGTCGGGCGTCAGGTGTTCATGGATCAGCGAGAAGCGGAATTTGAACACAAACACGGCTTAGTCAAGCTTTTTTCTTTACTGCATGGACAACAAGTCAAACACTTAAAGAAATCCTATAAATTATCGCATCAAATACAATTGGCCTTGTGTGTAAACGATCAGGAACAACAGTATGAACAAGACTTTATTTATTCTGTCATTTCATCGGCTCTAACAAATAACGGAGCTTGCGAAATCCATACTAAAGAAGAATTCGAGACACAGTGTCAAAGAGCATTAGAAGATATGGCATTCATCGCGCAAAAGCATTTAGATGCTCTTGAGGGAATGCTTGAACAATATGAACAAATCAGAAGATTAGTGGACAAAGTCGAAGATAGAGCAGAAAATCAATGCTCTGACGTCCGTCAACAGCTTGACTTCCTGTTCAGACCGGGATTTTTAAACAATGAAACACTCTGGCGCCATTATCCTCGCTATCTGCGAGCATTACAGCTCAGGGCTGAACGCTTCAACAGTTCTCCCTCTAAAGACCATGAAAAGATGCAACCTTTAGCTCCATTTATTGAACGTTTCCGTCTGGCATTAATGGCGGTAGATAATTTCGAAAAGTCCTTTGACCTATTCGATTTCTGGCTTTCGTTTGAAGAATTAAGAATAGCCTCTTTCGCTCCCGAAGTGCAGACCATAGAAAAAACATCTGCCAAACGCCTACAGAAAAAATGGGAAGACCTGAGATTGTAATTATCTGTTCCGGTGGTCTATAACTCGCTTGGCCTTGCCTGCGCTGCGCTGAATTGCTCCGGGAGCAACCAGCTTGAGTTTTATTCGCAAACCCAAAACAGCTTCGATTGCGTCAATTAGATTCTGCCGAAAAGCTTCCAGCGAACGTACCCGGTCAGAAAATATTGCTTCTGTGATTTCGACATTGACTTCAATGCTGTCCATACCGTTCTCTGAATTAAGAATAATATTGTAGTGTGGTAAAGTTCCCTCAATAGATAATAATGCCGCTTCGATCTGCGACGGGAATATATTTACTCCTTGAATCATCATCATATCATCACTGCTCGAAGATATACGTTCAATGCGACGCAAAGAACGACCGCATTCACAAGTTCCCGGAATAATCCTGCTTATATCGCCAGTACGGTAACGAATCAATGGCATAGCTTGTTTAGTCAGAGTAGTCAATACCAATTCTCCCAATTCGCCGTCAGGGAGAACTTCTCCGCTTTCCTGATCAATTATTTCAGGGTAGAATAAATCTTCGAGGATATGCAAACCAGTCCGGCATTCGCATTCAATGCCAACTCCCGGGCTAACAATTTCGGCTACGCCATAAATATCATAAGCCTTGATCCCGCTGCTTTCTTCAATGCGAAAACGCATCTCTTCAGTCCACAGTTCCGAGCCTAATATTCCGATTCTCAGCGGTAGATCCCGCAGATCAATACCCATTTCACCAGCTTGTTCAACAATAAAATTAAAATAACTTGGAGTACAGCAAATGCCGGTCACGCCAAGTTCTTTCATTATTTTTATTTGACCTTTGCTGTTATTGCCATCAGTCGGGACAACTGCCGCGCCAAGGGTTTCCACGCCATAATGCACGCCAAGTCCACCTGAATTCTGAATAATATCATTTTTATTAATGCCGACACAAAGCAAACAGCGCTTCATGGCTTCGGTCCACATTTCAATATCTTCTCTGGTATAAGCAACGGTTATTCCGCCAACAGTCTGCAAACGAACGACATCCTCTATAGAGCCGGCAAGTAGATTATATGGATAATTATCCTGCAAATCAGATTTTGTAGTGAATGGCAACTTAACTATATCTTCAAGGGATTTAATATCATCAGGCTTAAAGGAAATTTCATCAAGGCGTGTTCGAAAAAGCTCAACATTATCATAAGTTCTTTGAACAATATTTTTTAATCGGGTCAGCTGCAAAGTACGAAGTTCTTCCAGCTCTATATAATCCTTGTCTGTCATTTCTTATCTATCCTGTTTATTAATAATTTATACATTAATTTACTACATCACGTGAGATATGCAATTTTCATACGAACAATACTTAGATAACAAAAACTGGAGGTAAAAAATGAAAGCATTATTCATAGCAGTATTCGCAACATTTATATTTGCCTTAATAATCATATATCACGATGCTCAACGTTCAAAAGCTGAACAGAATAATGATGTCAAAATCATAGTCTGCAATGGCACAATAGTCCGAATCTCAGAATAAAATTAATCTATTGGGTTTTAATTAAAGTTCTTATCTTCATTAAAAATATAAATCCGCCAAAGATTAATAGCAGAATACAAAGGCCAGGCTCTGACATTCTTATAACTTCATCGTTGACATCCAAGGTGTTATTGCTTGACAATATTTGTTCTTGTTTTCTTTTCAAAGCCGCTTTCTGGGCTTCATTTTCAACAACCAGATAAGACGTTACAGGAGTCATTATTCCTGACATGAAACTAAATTTAACCAGATTAAGCCACTCACGACTAGTGGCTTCAGGGTGCAGTGTTTGTGATATCCATTTCCCCTGCATTGTCAATCCGGATATCCAATCTTTTGTTTTGATGTTTTTTGCGTCTGTATTGAAAATATCTTTTTTCAAAATAATACTCGATTTATTATCTGCGGGAAGATAGGCAATCGGAGAACTGTCATTTGGATATGCATACACCTTATTTGTAAATTTATCTCCCACATTACCTTTAAACTCTTTTTTAGGACTTGATATTAATGAGTGGAATTTCAGCGCTCCATTAGCTCCAAGAGAATAAAAGAAGTCACTTTCTGGAAAGCTTATTTTAAAATCTGTAAAAACTTTTTCAAGAACAGCATCACTCATATCACGAGTCACAACAACCATAACCGGGTATGAATTACTTTTGCTTTTATAAGCTTTAAATAATATTGTTTTAATTGCTCTATCGAGGTAGAATCCACCGTCATTAGATTGTGAAGTGAACTGCTGTTTCCAGTCACCGTTCATCGGTGTTGTGCTAACAAAGGAGTTTACAAAACTTATGCTGGCACTATTGTTGTCAATAGTTTTTCGGCTTAACAGTTTTTCAATTCTCTGGATAAACTTCTTTTTATATTTTTTCGCATTCCTGGATGTATCAACAATAAAATGATAATACGGAGTCCTTTGAATCTTAGGAAGGTTTTGTTTTTCTGTTGCCGAAATAAAAATAACATCACTGGTTTCGATTTTGTTTTGACTTTTATTTTTATCATTACCAAGGCGTACTACGTTATTATCAAATTTTAAAGTTACGGGTTCTTTGTGAATAAATTCTATTCCGGTTCTTCTGGTCTCTTTGTAGGAGAATGGAAAAACCCTGAAAGCTACTTTATTTCCTGCTAGGTAGTATAATATCCCGGGATCCCTGTTTACTGTTCTTATTTGCGAATATATCCACATTGCAGCTCTTTTTTCAGCAAGAAGCCCCATCTCTTTTCGTTCCCAAACATACAAATAGTAATCACTAATCCAGCAGCCGTCCGGTAAATTAATCGTAGTCACATATTCTGAAGACCTGTTAACATTATTCTTGCTGGTAATTTCCAGATTGACCCAGCTTGTCCAGCTCCCTTTTTCTGCATCATATTTGCTATCTGAACTTATTTTTGAAATTGCAACTTTATCGTTTAATTTTACCAGGGGTATAATCTTCTCGTGGACTCTTCCCCAAAATACTCGTTCGATCTCATTGATCTTCGCATTCGATAAAGTCAAGTTGTCTAACACCAGCCAATTGTAGTATGTAGACAAGTAAGGGGTCTGGCTCGCTCCAGAGCCTCTACCAATGAAATTTCTTGAATTTGTATTCTTATGCTTTTTTATTTCCTGAAGTGCATTAGACAAAGCACTTTTATCAATACTATACTTTTTTGAATAATCCGGGTTGTACATATAATTGAGAGTCTGATTTAATGCATTTTTTCCTCTTATAAAATTAAAATGAATAATTATCGGTATTGTAATTACACCAAGAATCATTATTGTCACCAGAAGTTTCTTTGAAAACTTACGGTTTAAAAATAAAAAGTCATCAGACAATATGTTTACATGGGTAATAAACAAGGCAAATGGAGTAAGCATTAAAAATCCTAATCCTGCCGCCAGGATAGCGAATACAGAGAATGGGAGATATGGAAGAAAGACAATAAAGAAGTATAATGTATAACTGAATGTAACACAGCGACAGGCGAACAGGGGCAATCTGTATTTTGTTCTTTCAAAAGCCGGGAGACATATAAAAATACCATTTACCACAGCAAGGATATAGAACCAGTGGTTACTAAAATCTCCAAAGGCACCTGAAAATAAACCGGCAAATATGCCAGCGTTAAGCATTAAACCAGCCACGGGGAAAATAATAGATACTAGAATTCTCCATGTTAACTGGTATTTATAAGAAAAAGAACCTTTTTTCATTGAGATAATATATACAGCTTTAGCAAGAAAAAAGAGAAAAGCGGTAAGCGCACTAACAACAAAAACAATTAATACATGTTCCATGATCCTGCTAGAACCGAACATTCGTAATGGCATTACAACCAGACTAAGTAAATAAAAACACAATGGTATTGCTACCGCAGCAACAAAACTTTTCCAGACTTTAGCTTTATTTTCACGAGTAGAGTAAATAACCAGAACAAAGAGAAAATACATAAATGTAGGCATTAAAAACGTACCGGCATATGTATGGTAGCCTTCTGAAACCATCCAACTCGGGACAGAAAACGACATCATTCTTTCCAGATTCATGTAGTAACTTACAAGAAATATAATGTTCAATACAAGTCCTACTATTGAATATATCCATTCTACCTGTTTGCGTTTAATTATTAAAAAAACGGCATAGGCTAAATTCATTGCTGCTAAAATTCCAAGAGCCACCGCATAATTAAACCACATTGACACAGCTTTAGCAGACAGCAAACTTTTGATCACACTGTAATCATTGTACAGTAGAGCAAAAAGAATGATTACAGGCAGGGTGTTAATGATGAAAATCCATTTGGGGTTAAGCAAGTTTCGCATTGTGTTCTCCTCTAAATTTGTTCAACAGATAGTTAAAAATCATGTAAATTATAATTAATGATGATAGATAAATCAATGTTCCCTCTGCCTGGTGTAGCCAACTGAAACGTGATAAATTAAATATTTGCCTAAGCCCTTGAGTATTGACAAAATAAATGATTCTCAAAGAATTAATCAATATAGCTAAAGCATAAGAAATAAAGAGCAGTGCCGGTAAAGCGGCCAGACAGTATAATCTATTCTTTATATACCTTGAAATCAAAAAACTTAGTACGAGAAAGCATATCAGCCAGAAGTTAAAACCGGAGCAAGATTTATCTATGATAATATTTAACTTCTCATGATAGTATCCACCTGGAGGAATAAAGGTAGAATTTGAGTTTGTCGCAATCCCAACCATTTTATCAATAGGACTTATCAAAAAAATTAAACTATTGCTTTTGCTAAACACAAATTTCAGCACAATAAAAATAGAAAAAATAGTAAAATAGAACAAATAGTTTTTACTGATAAACTCAGGTATTAATGACTTAGAATCACTCTTATCTACATTAGCAAAAAAACTCACTCTCCTCCTCCACACAAATATTTTTATGCATTTTACTTAAACTTGCGTTTAAATAAGTTACAATTCGCAAAGCATATATTCACTTACTGGTCCTGTTCGGTCAGTGGTCGTACAAATTCTATCTCGGAAACCTTTTTCCTGATTTTGACTCCAGGCTCCGGACTGTAGATAATATGTTTTTTGTTTTTCTCATAAAGGAGAACATGTATTTCAGCTTCATTGTTAACTTTCAATACTGAATTCGCAATCCATACATTTATTGGTTTCGGACGGGTTATTTTTGCTTTTTTGACTCTTATATATTTTTTAATAGTTGGCGGCTGCATACGTTTGTGAGCTAGCATAATCTGGTATTTGCCAGCTTGAAGATTTCGGATATGGATTACTTTTGATAAAGTCTTACTTTCACCCTCAATTGTCAGTCCATGTTTTTTACCATTAACATAAATGCTTACGCCAGGAGGATTAACGATCAAATCAATTCCACCAGTATTGCGCAGCATTTTAAACTCTACAATATTTTTTCTTCCGGCGGTAATATATGCATCACGGCTCATGCTGTCAAAACCATTTTTCTCTACTCTTACTTTGTATTTACCAGCCTGGATGTCAGCAACAACTAATGGAGTTTTCCCGTGGACTCTGTTATTTATATATACCAAAGCGCCTTCAGGATTACTGCGAAACTCAAAAGTACCGGGCAAGCGTATCAGAGTAATTGTTTTAGTTATTTCTTTATCTCGTGCTATATCAACTGAAGTCTTAATTTCTGCGAATCCAGTCTTAGTGACTTTAATTTTGTGCATACCTTCCTGCAATTCTCCACGAAAAGTACTTATGCCAACAGCTCTTCCGTCAATGTAGACTCTTGCTTTTGAAGGAACTGTTTTTAAAATCAATTTTCCTATATCAGACTCAAGAGCCGCACTAACTTTCTTGGGTCGAACATCAGTGATTGCCCATTTGACAACTCTAGGCGCACGATTAATGTGTTCGATTTGCGCTGAATATTCACCGAGCTTCATATTTGTCATGACCAAAGGAGTGATTCCCTGACGTTTCCCTTCCATAATAACTTTAGCTCCAAGTGGATTACTGGTAATTAGTACCGATCCTCTTACGGGGGCTAGTGTCAGGGTGACTCTTGCTTCTTTATTTGCTTTTACCGTTACATATTTCCATGCTGGAAGACAAGCTTTTTTAGTCATCTTAACCAGATAAGTCCCTGGTCCAATGTCTACACTCGTAGGAGTTATATTCTTCAGCGGGATCTTTGAATTCAAAGTTATTTTTGCACCTGGAGGAATGGAATTCAGTTCAAATTTTACTTGGTTGGATTTCTTCTTTTTTTCTTCGCAAGCTGTCATAAACAAAATGCTCAGGCTTACTATGATCGCTAAGTATGTTTTCATTATTTTTTTCTCGCATTAAGAGTTCTTGAATATTTGCTTATTTTCTTTCTAGCCCATTTTTTAGCTTTATCGTCTTCATATGCCAGCAACAACATTTCATTTAATGTTTCTATTGCTTTTTGAAGTTTTCCTAAGCGTCCCAGGCGATCAACCTCATATTTTAATTCCTTCCAGCGTTTCATCCTCGTAGACCTAACTTCACTATAGCGTTTTCTGGCGATGTCCCAAATCTTTGGTTTAGGTGAAAATTGGCTAAGGTAATCAACCGTCAATTTATAACGGCGCTCAGCTTCCAGTAAATTTCCTGAGTTGGCTTTACGATTATCATAATATTCTTCCGCTTTCACGAAGCTTTCTTCTGCCCGTTTCTGCAGTTCTTTAGGCGGCATGGCAAAAGTTAAAAGGTTGTAGGCTTCAGCAAAATCGTTAATGGCCATTTCAATATCTTCAAAAGATGTCGGAGCTGAATTATTTTGAATAATAATCGAGTTATATTTTTTATCCAGCGCAATAGTCATTTTTCTGGTCTTATCAAGATTATTTACCGCAGAGCCTCTTGATACAGGCGCTAATCCCATAAAGCCTGTATCTTCGATAGCGCTTTTCAATGCTTTCATAAATTCCGGCTTAATATCTTTGATGGTTTTGGAATGATGTCGATCAGATATCAAATCATCAATAGTAAATTTAGCAATATTGTTTTCTACTAACAATGAAAATCTAAAGACATTTCCCTTAGTAATTTTAGTTTTTACATAATATAAGACCAATGGTATTTTTTTACTTCTAGCAGTTGATGCAATATTTTGTTTTTTTACTTCTTTATTGGAGTTCAAAAACCATATAACAAAAACCACAACCACCAGAAGAAGCATCAGGTAAAACAGTACATTAAAGACATGTTTTCTTGCAGACTCCGTAGTCAATTTTTTCTTCTCAGAGTTAGAATCATTATTTTGTTCACCAAAAATATTACTTACATTTTCTGACAACTCTTTAGCAGTTATTTCAGGTTTTTTCGCAAGAACCGCTTTCGGTTTTTCTTCAGCTGCTTTGGGTTTTACCGTTTCAAGGATCGCTTGTGGCTCTTTTCCTTTTTTCTCTGGAGCAGGAGATTTTTTCGTCTTTTTCGGCATTGGCTGAAAGACTATCTTTTTTACCGTCGGAGTTGCGCTGCTATCAGCTGAAGCTTTTTCAATTATTGGTTTTTTAGTACTTTCTTTAACTGTTTTTATAATGGGAGCTTCACCGGTCTTAGCTTTGCTTTTTTTCTTAGCCTTAGCTTCTCCAAAACGTAAATCCTGTTCGCCAATATTTATCAGATCACCTTCTTTCAAAAGTTTTTCATCATCAATGAGCTTGTTATTAACTTTACACCCATTCGTACTGTCCATATCTTCAAGAAGCCAGCTGCCATCGATTTGTCTGAATAACTTAGCATGATAACGCGAGACTCCATCGGTCTCTACAATGATATCATTGTCCACTTCTCTGCCAAGACCTATTTCATCGCCTTCCAGCTCAAACTCCGCGTCTTTATGTACGCCATTTAAAAAATATATTTTCATTTTTCACTCTCTTTAAAAGGAATTACCGACTCCATTTCTTGAACTACATTTTTTTTAGCTACTTGTGTAGACAAACCAGCTACAACTTCTTCAGAAATATTAATCACATCCCCGATTTTTGTTTCACTATGCTCAATAACGCCCGCCGGAAGCTCAATTGTAGTTACAGCTTTAGAACAACGCACAAGCAAAAGCCAGCGGGCAAGGTTTTTACGTAAGGCAACTACAGTATTTTCAGAATCAAGAAAAATCACATCAATTTTCTGAGTCATAAAGCAGGTATGAATAGCATTACATCCAGTAAAGATCATTGCGTCAAAACCAGTTATATGAAATCTTCTTCCAATCATCCCGCGCATTCTATCATAAAAACTCATAGCCAGAAACGGGTTGCGTGAAATGTAACGTTTGTTTGTTAAATTTACAATCATTAAAAATTCCTAAAAGATTAAAGTTTTAAAGGCCTGTAAGATAATCGGAACTACTAATATAATAACTACTGCTGGGAAAATAAATAAAGCAAGCGGGAGTACTATTTTCACAGGAGCTTCGCCTGCCTGTTTTTCCGCACGCGCAAAACGTTTATCGCGCAGCATATCGCCTTGGATCGTCAGGAGTTCGCCGATACTCACCCCTAGTTCTTCAGCTTGAATAATTGAGTTAAGTACAGTTGATAAGTCAGGCTGTCCAACTCTCGTAGATAAATCCCGTAATGCCTGAGAACGTTTTTTTCCAAGTTGAATTTCGTGAAAAGTACGGCTCAATTCCTCGTTCAAAGCATCCATTTTACGGCGGTGAATAATATCTCGCAGGGATGCCAGAAAATCTTTACCAGCCTGAACCGACAAAGTCAGCAGGTCAAGCACATTTGGTAGAGCATTGAGAATTTCCGAGTGCCTGGTCTGAATGACCTTGCGTAGCCATACCGGAGGATAAATAACCATGATGACCAGCATAATCATTCCCATAATAACACGGTCGTTAGCTACACTAAAAATCAATATAATTGCTCCGAATATCCCAAGCATAATTCGCATAGCAATAAAATCAACCGCGTTGACCGTGTCCGCATAACCCGCCATCAATAATTGTTTTTCCGTCTGTTTGCGCATCGCTTTAAAACTTGAATTACGGGCGATAAAACGAACATTCCCTATAAATGGCATTGCCAGTTTAAATAAAATCGGTAAACTTCTGCTTATTTCTTTGTTCATTTCTTTTTCTATCGTAATCTGCTGAAACATTTTCAAGGCGACATAAAGGAAAAGGCAGGCGGATATTCCCACACATATAGCAGGGCTTAAGGGGTGCATAAGTATCTGCATAGCATATCTCCTTTTATACCTTGATTGAGGTTATTTTCTTGATAGATAAAAATCCGACGATGACTAATATTATAGCTACCACACAACTAAGAATACCGATTATGGATGCAAAAAACGCGTCCATAGCGTCTGGAACAATATATGACATCATAAACATTAAAGCAAAAGGCATAATCCCGATGACAATTGCCTGGAGTCTTCCTTGAGCCGTCAAAGCACTGACCTTACGATGTATGCGGAGGCGTTGACGAATAACTGAAGCCAAACGTTCGAGTACAGAAGTCAATTCTCCACCAGTCTGTCGCGCGGTGATTATTGCCACAGCCACCAATTCAAAGTCTTCGCTCTCAATGCGTTCGCACATATTATTCAATGCTGTTTCCAGCGGCACTCCCAAACGTAATTCTTGAACCAGCAGGCGAAATTCAATTGATATCGGAGGTCTGTTTTCATCCGCGATAGATTCCAATGCCTGATTTATACTGAATCCAGCCTTCAAAGCACTACTCATACTACCCAGCGCGTCTTCCAATTGTTCATTAAACTTGGCCAAGCGTCTTATTCTCAAAAAACGCAGGATCAAACGCGGCATAGGAAAAGTTCCGACTGCGACAATTGATCCAATGCTAAGAGCTTTCAACCATGAGAATCCGTCACTTGCCGCACCAAAAATAATAACTGTCATAAAACAACAGACCGCACTGATAGCCAGACTTAAATCAAAAATTCTACCAGCCGGCATCTGCAAAAGTACA
>Ga0307988_1000727_pt1 | contig 21310 bp, 15 predicted proteins | sample EllFjometagen183_FD_203166 | JGI IMG/M metagenome (GOLD analysis project Ga0307988, IMG submission 203166) | Marine microbial communities from Ellis Fjord, Antarctic Ocean - #183 | ecosystem: Environmental > Aquatic > Marine > Unclassified | place: Southern Ocean | collected 2014-10-08 | reverse complement strand
TCTTCGCCGACATAGAATGAATCATGAGTGAATACATATATTTCATGCAGTCCCTGAATTGCCGCCAAACGCATTGCCGGTTTCATATAGTCAGAGAAAACAAAGAATGTTGAAGTGTAAGGAATGATTGTTTCATACAATGCCATTCCGTTACCAGCCATACCCATTGCTAATTCACGAACACCAAAATGCAGGTTGCGTCCGCCATAATTTCCAGGAGCGAAGCTGTCAGCGTTTTTGATGTCAGTTTTTGTTGAAGGAGATAAGTCAGCCGCGCCACCAACGAGAGAAGGAATTAATTCTGAAGCGCGTTGGAGGATAGTTCCGCCAGATGCGCGAGTTGCTACAGCTTTATCAACCGGAGCTACTTTCAGGAGTTCTTCGAGGAGGTTTTCAGGAACTTCACGGTTCATCATGCTTGAAATAGTTTTAGCTGATTCAGGATTTGCTTCGAGGAAAGATTGGAATTTCTTATCCCATTCAGCCGCGTCCGCAGTCAAAGCTTCAACACGTTCCGCACAGAATTTTTGAACTTCAGGTAATACTACAAAATCTTCTTCCGGCATGCCGAGATTCTTTTTAGTCGCAAGCAATTCATCGTCACCGAGAGGTTCGCCATGTGCTGATGCTTTACCTTCTTTATTAGGAGCACCAAAACCGATTTTAGTACGTCCAACGATCAAAGTAGGACGACCATCAGATTCAACTGCTTCAGCCAAAGCCGCATCGCATTGAGCGATGTCGTTAGCGTTTGCAACGTGGAGTACACGCCAGCCATAAGCTGTGAAACGTGCGCCAACTTCTTCGGAGAATGCTAAATCAGTAGAACCTTCAATAGTGATTGAGTTGTCATCATAGAAACAGATAATGTTATCAAGTTTCAAGTGACCAGCGAGAGAACCAGCTTCAGCAGTTGTTCCCTCCATCATACAGCCATCACCGCTAATGATAAAGATTTTATTGTCAACAAGGTCAGTTTTATCCAGACCAGTGTTTGCTTTGAAATATTTGTTTGCCATCGCCATTCCAACACCAGAAGCGAATCCGCTACCTAATGGGCCGGTAGTAACATCACAACCGGCAGTATGGTTGTATTCTGGATGTCCAGGAGTTTTGCTGCCCCACTGGCGGAACTGTTTGAGTTCGTCCATCGGCAAGCCGTAATCAAAAAGGTGCAACAGAGAGTATTGCAACATAGAACCATGTCCGGCGGAGAGGATAAAACGGTCGCGCCCGAGCCATTTAGGATTTTTAGGATTATGGCGCATGTATTTGTACCAGAGAGTAAAAGCAAAGTCAGCACATCCCATAGGCATTCCAGGATGACCGGATTTAGCCTTTTGAATTGCTTCAGCCGATAAGACACGAACTGTATTAGCAGAAAGTGTTGCGAGTTTTTGATCCATCATTTTAAACATCCTTGTTTTTTTCCTAATTTTATTGAAAACATCTGTAAAACGAGTTATGTATATATATCGTCAATAATCCCTTCGCTTAAAAAATGACGAAAACGAAAGCTTAATTAACACCAATTTGGTAAAAAATCAAGTTATGACAGAAAGATTTGTAAGTTCTACATTAAATAAAAAAGACAAAACTCAGGACAATAAGCTTCGCCCATTGAAATTCATGGATTTCCCGGGGCAAACTAAAGTCAAGGAAAGACTTGAGTTATATGTCGAAGCCGCAAAAGGCAGGAAAGAACCTTTAGGCCATCTTTTACTCAGTGGACCTCCGGGGCTCGGCAAAACAACTTTAGCCTACATCGTCGCCAACGAAAAAGGTGCGAATATCAAGACCTCCAGCGGTCCGATTATTGACAAACCCGGTGATTTAGCAGGGCTTTTGACCTCTCTGGAAGATGGCGACATACTTTTTATTGATGAAATCCACCGTTTAAACACTACGGTAGAGGAATATCTTTACAGCGCGATGGAAGACTTTTTTATCGATATTATTCTGGAACAAGGGCCTGGTTCACGTTCAGTACGCCTGAACCTTCCTCATTTCACACTGCTCGGAGCGACCACTCGTCAGGGTATGCTTTCCGCTCCACTGCGTTCACGTTTCGGACTGTCGTGCAGACTGGATTATTACAAGGCTCCGGAATTACAGCAGATAGTTGAACGTTCGGCAAGAATATTAAATATTGACATAGATATTGAAGGAGCAGCGGAAATTGCTGGTCGTTGCCGTGGCACACCTCGTATTGCCAATAATTTATTATGCTGGACTCGTGATTACGCGCAAGTCAAGTCAAACAATGTAGTCAATTCCGAAAATGCTTCTCTAGCCTTGGAAATGCTCAATATAGATGATAATGGCCTTGACGAAATGGATAACCGCATCCTTGAAGTAATTATTCATAATTTTGGTGGCGGACCGGTTGGTTTGAAAAATATTTCCGTTTCCGTCAGTGAAGACGAAGGCACTATCGAAGATGTTTACGAGCCATTCCTGATTCAAGAAGGTTTCTTAGTCCGCACCCCGAAAGGTCGTGCCGCTACCCCAAAAGCTTGGCGCAAACTGGGACTAAATCCAAAATCCAAAGACGCCCAGCCTGATTTATTTTAAGGTCAGTATTTTTTCGAGATTTTCGTATTCGAAATTTTCTGCTTTAGGGCGTAGAAATTTGGCTAAATTTGCTTCAACATCTTTAGAAGCTATTAGTTTCAACAAGGCATTCTGATTACCTTGAAGTACAGCCTGGCGCATTTCAGCAATGAGTTTTTCTGGCAGCTGTTTAATATTCTTACTAAGATCTTTAATTTCTTCTGTTTTCATTTTTTCTGGTTCATCGGATTTTTTGTTATAAACATATTTTAAATTGAGAAATTTCCTCATTTGTTCCAGTAGATCATCTTCAATATATGGTTTTTTGATAAGAGCATCGGCTCCCGCCTGTACAGCATTTTCATTAGTTTGATCAAGTGCGCTGGCAGTTATAATAATTATCGGAACATCTTTCCCTTTCGGGGTCGATTTAATTTTCTGCGCGGCCTGAAAACCATCTGCTTTAGGCATATGATAATCCATCAACACCGCGTCTGGGTTTTCTTTTTTAAATACTTTAACAGCTTCTTCGCCATCGTGCGCCACGCAAGTTTTGAAGCCCACAGAGTTTAACAATTGTATAAGCAGCTCAAGATTGGATTCATCATCATCAGCAATAAGAATATTGAATTCTTTTTGTCCGGGAGCTAAAGCTGTAACCGACAATTGCTTTTCATTCTTTTCTTCCACTTTATCTTCAGAGCTGATTTCAGTATTAAAAGTAAAAACAAAAGTACTGCCTTTCCCGATATGACTTTTGATTGTCAAGTCTCCACCCATCATGCGTGCGAACTGACGACTTATCGGCATTCCTAAGCCAGTACCTTCATGCCAGTGTTCTTTGTCGGCCTGTTCAAAAGCTATAAATACCGCTTCAACATCCTTTTTAGCAACACCACAGCCGGTATCCTGGACTTCTACAATCAATTTAACTTCAGCTTTTGAATCATCACTTATATCTTGCCCTGGAGCAAGACTAACGCGAATAACGATTCCACCTTTTTCGGTAAACTTCACCGCATTGCTAAGCAGGTTTATTAACACTTCACGGAGTTTGCTGTTATCACTCATTATAAACTGCGGAACATCTTTTTCAAGTATCAGATCAAACTGCAAGTTTTTTGCTTCCGTCCTGACACGGAACATAGCGATTAGGTCATCGAGAAGAAGATGGAAGTCCAGTGCCTTTGGCTGCAAAGTTATGCATCCAGACTCAATTTTTGACATTTCCAGCACGTTGTTAATCAAATCAAGTAAATGTTCTCCGCTATGATTGATTGTGGTCAAGTATTTATTTTGCGTATCAGTCAGTTCGGGATCACGGCGCATAAGCTGGGAAAATCCCAGAATCGCGTTCATCGGGGTACGGATTTCATGGCTCATCTTAGACAAGAAAGAGCTCTTTGCCTGATTGGCTGACTCTGCTTGTTCTTTCGCAGTTTTCAGTTCCACGGTACGTTCTTCTATTTTTTCTTCCAGCATTTCATTGTTACGGCGCAATTCATCTTCCGCATTCTTGCGCTCAGCAATAAAACGTGCTTGTTGAACATTTTGATAAGCACTGGTGGAAATTTGTTTTGCCAATAAGAATAAGGCATGTGAGATAGATTCGAATTTTCCACGAGACATTGCAGTAACATCTCTAAATGCTTCTACAACCTTTCCTTCATCAGCATCAATTTCTTTAGCATACTTGCGTATTTCGTCTTCGGATTGAGACTCGTTTCGCACCTGTCCAATCAACCAATTTGCGATATGTCTATTGCCTACTACAATAGCGGCTCCCGCATCCCAAAGTCCGCCACTTTTGCATAACTGTATAGTAGGACCATCGCTTTTCACTCTTCCAATCATTGCATCTGATTTTTGACAGTTTACACAACCTTTTTTTGTACCGCGTATAATATTGCAAAAATTGCAAAAATTGCTAGGCTTTGTAATAGGACTTCCATCAGGTTTAGTGATTATTGAAGCTACACCTGTAGCATTTGCGAAACCGTCTTGAATTTTCTGTATATCATCAATATGCAACAGGTCTTCAAAAGCAATATTTTCTATATCACCTAATGGGCGTGTCAATGCAACAATCCTTTGCTCCAAAGCTTCTTCCATCTGCTTGCGTTCGCTTATATCCAGCGATACAACCATAATATAATCGAGCTGACCTTTATCATTATTAACCGGAACTAGAGTTGATTGATACCATAATGTTTTCCCATCTATATCACACGTTGGAGCTTCTTGTGTAATTATTTTGCCTGTTTTTTTTACTTCTTGCAAATTATTATTCATTGAAATTTTGAATTCATTAGGATAAAAATCCAACGGGTAAGGCTTCCCGTAAAATTTAGTAATATCATCAATCTTAAGACCTTTAATTCCAGAATTACTCATATATTGCAAGTTAAAATCCAAATCAACAATTTTTGTGCAAACTGGCGAGTTTTCCAGCAAAGTTTGGTTTTTTATTTCGCTTTCACGCAAAGCAACTTCCGCTTTCAGACGCTGTGTAATATCCCTCTCCATTGCCAAAAGATAAGTTTTATCGCCGAACAAAACTCTATTCAGAGATATTTCAACATCAATCGGACTACCTCCTTTTTGTATATGTTTCCAGTAAAAGCGTTGAGGTTCACCTGCAAGAGCAGCGTCTATATGTACTTTGGCTTTCACAGCTGATAATTGTCCGTCTGGCTGTTTTTCAGGAGAAAAGTCTATTGGAGAGTGATTAATCATATCGCTTTTTTGAGTGCATCCGTAAATCTCAAGAGCTGTACTGTTGCATTCAATAAATTTATCTCCATCCATCAAGTGCAAACCATCATTCGCAGACTCAAACAGGGTTCTGAACTTTTCTTCGCTTTCACTCATAGCCAGTTCATCTTTTTTGCTCTGAGTAATGTCTCTGTGCATTGCTAAAATATAGTTTTTATTTTTGATTACAACCTTGTTTAAAGACACTTCTGCATCAATCAGAGTATTGTCTTTTTGTTTATGCTTCCAATAGAATCGCTGAGGAGTACCATCAAAAGCAGCATCAATGTATCTTCTCGCCTTAATACTCGACAATTCACCATCAGGCTGTTTCTCGGGAGAAAATTCTACAGGAGAGTGCCCAATCAAATCGCTTTTTTGGTCACATCCGAATACCTTAACAGCCATACTGTTACATTCAATAAAATTATTTTTGTCCATTAAATGCAAAGAATCGTTAACAGATTCGAAAAGAGTTCTGAACTTTTCTTCACTTTCACGCATAGCTAATTCTATCTTTTTGCTTTGCGTAATATCTCTTCCTATCTCTAAAAGATAAGTTTTATCGCCAAGTACAACGCTGTTCAAGGAAACATCAACATCAATAAGTTCTCCATTTTTCTTCATGTGCTGCCAATAAAATTGCTGTGCTTCACCAGCTAGGGCATTATACAGATATTGTTCTATTTTTACACTTGAGAATTGTCCGTCAGCTTGTTTTTGCGGAGAAAATTCCAAGGGATTCAGGCCTATCATATCACTTTTCTGTTCATATCCTAAAATTCTACTTGCTGCACTGTTGCATTCTACGGTTTTGAATCCGTTTCCATCCAACAAGAGTAATCCATCGTTTGCCGATTCGAACAGGGTTTTGAATTCCTTCTCACTCTCATGCAAATCACGCATGGCAATACGCCGGATCAAAACATAAAAGACAAATGCCCACCACATGGGAATCATAGTGCCAATTAAATCCTCTGCTTTTTCCAAGTTGGAAGTAATTTCATTCCATTCCAAAAACAATAAAGTATAATATAAGAAACTAAAGCAAAGTAATCCGAATACTTGCATTTTTATATCTTTATGACGTTCAGAATGCCATTTTTTTATCACGACAATACATGCAATCAGAATAAAAAAGGAAGATATAAAATCAATGGTGCCAATAAAAGACATTATTCTCCTCCTTTATCGTAGCGGAAGGTGACCCAGCACCACAACAATATAATGAAAGAACTGCATAGATAAAGTAAATGTTCTAAGATATTCAGAACATTCTTAAAAATGTATTCTTCGACAACAGTCAATATCACCGCACCGAAAAACATATAGAAACTAGTCAGGATTAGTTTCCAATGTGGAACACGTTTGTAATCACCGCGTTTAGTGATGATAAAAATAAAAACGCCAATGCAAATCAGGAGCATCGCAACTTCATTTTCGTAAATCACAATCATTCCCCTTTGTTAAATTCGATATGTCTCTATATATAGAAGATAAACAAAAATAGTCCCTTTTGCAAGTATCTGGGGAAATAATCTGAAACATTCTTATTTATAAAGTAAAGATATTTTTATTGCCATTATCCTTTTCCGGCAGTATAATATTATTATATGGAAGAGTTATCAGAATTTTGGATTTCTGTTTTTTAAACAATCAAATGGCTTAATTATGGTAAAAGTATCTGAAAAAACACGCATAATGATTATTGATGATACGGTGGAAAATCTTTCATTGCTCAATAAATTATTAAGTGAACAAGGTTATGATGTATCTCTGTTTCCAAAAGCAGAACTCGCTTTACAAGCTCTCAAATTAACTCCGCCTGAGCTTATTCTTCTGGATATAAATATGCCTGGGATGACTGGGTTTGAATTCTGTGAAAAAATTAAAAAAGAGGAAGATTATCAGGATATTCCAATTATTTTTCTCAGCGCAATGCAGAATATCAAAGATAAACTGAATGCTTTTCAGGCTGGCGGTGTTGATTATATCACTAAACCTTTCCAGTTTGATGAAGTTCTTGTCCGGGTAAAAACCCATATCAAACTACGACTCCAACAACAAGAACTGGAAGAGAATTATAAAGAATTGCAAAGACTTGAGAAACGTGTTGAAAAACGTACTATTGAATTAGAAGTCAGCAACAAAGCTCTTGAGGAATCTCTTGACAGATTAGAAAATGATGAAGAAGCCGGGCGCCTGGTCCAATTTAAAATGCTGCCGGAAAACAATAAACTTATTGCCGGCTGTAAGTTTGAACACTGCCTGAGACCATCGCTCTATATGAGCGGCGATTTCGTCGATTATTTTTATATTGACGAGGATTATTCAGCTTTTTATATCACAGATGTTTCAGGACATGGAGCGGCATCAGCCTTTGTTACATTTTTATTAAAAAGCTTCGTCAATAGTTGCCGAGACAACTATTACGCGAAACATGATAGCATTATAATTAACCCTGAAGCTTTGCTGAGTAAATTAAATAAATATCTTTATGGAGAGAAACTTGACAAATACACCACAATGTTTTACGGGGTATTAGTCAAGAAAGAAAACAAGATGATCTTTGCTAATGGCGGACACTTTCCATTTCCGTTTATGTACAGCAATAATGAAGTAGAGTGGATTGAAGAAAAATCAACTCCGGTCGGAATGTTTGATTTTGCTGAATATAAAAACGTAAGTATGGATCTACCCGAAGAGTTTTCTTTCACAATCTTTAGTGATGGTATTTTGGAGGTCATTCCTGAAAAAGATATAAAATCACAAATTGACTATTTGAAAAAAATACTTAATAACAAAAAGCTTGATCTTAATAAATTTGTTGATAAACTGACATCGAATGGTAGTGCTTTGTTGGATGATGTTACTATTCTGTCTTTTAAAAGAGGAAAGAAAAAATGAGTGAAGGAAAAATATTATATTCAAAAAAAGAACAAAGATACTTCATCAAATTAAGCGGCGATCTTCGCTTCACGAGCGGGAGAGACTTTGACAGTCTCCTTGAAAGAATGTTTAAAGATACTGACATGAAAGATGTCATGATCGATATGAGCGAAGCAAATTACCTTGATAGTACCATGCTTGGGCTACTGGCAAAAATCGCAAATTTTTTCATCACAAAATTCCAAAAAAAAGTAACTATCTTATCCACAAATGAAGATATAAATTATCTACTGAACAACATTGGCTTGGATAATGTCTTTATAATTGTTACAAGTTGTGAGGTCACCCCTGAAGTGCTTGAGAATATACCGAATATTAACAGCAGTGACCGGGAAAATGCCATGACCATACTCGACGCCCACCGGCAACTAGTCAATCTCAATGAAAAAAATAGCGAAGTATTCAAAGATGTAATTGAACTGCTCGAACAAGAAACCAATAAATAACAGCTACCAACTTAGCTCAAAATATAAAATATTTATTTTTTTGCCTGTCAACTACTTGACATTTGGAACGTTCCATGTTATAATCATAATAACAACTTGGAACGTTCCTAATTATTTTAATAGAGGCTTTGAGCTAATATGAAAAAAAATACAACAATCATGGATATCGCTAGCGACTGCGGATTTTCAAAAAGCACTGTTGCTTACGCCCTCAATGGTACAGAAGGCAAAGTATCTCTAAATAAACGCAATATTATACTCAAATCAGCATCCAAGCTTGGTTACCGCCCCAATATTATGGCGCAAAGCTTACGTAGCGGCAAGACAAACAGTATTGGTTTACTTTGGAGTCTTGGCGGTCCTCATGACTCTCTCGGACTGGTTCGTGATATTTCGATTCGCTTAATGCGCAAAGGCTATGCATGCCATGTCGCTGACAGTCTGTCTGACCCCAAAATAATCAAACAATGCCTTATAGATTTTCGTAGCCGCAACGTTGATGGACTTATAGTCCAGTTTAATGAACAATTATGTAAAAATAAAGAAATTTTAAATTTACTGAATGAAATCAACAATGTTATAGTTGTTACACCGGAAGCTATAGACATTAAATTTGATAATCTGATCCTCGAACGGACAAGTGCAATTAGAGAAATAGTAGATCATTTTGCGGCAAATGGACGTAAAAATATGATATTTTTAACAACTTCCGACAATGCTCGTCAAAATGTTTTTGTTGAGCAATTAAAGTATCATAATTTAGCATCTTCTAATGATTCCATAATCCGTATAAAAGAAGATTGTAGCAAAAACGATTCAACTTCACTTAGATGGGATTACTTTGTAAACGCACTCAAAAATAAATTTAATGGGAAAATACCTTTTGATGCTCTGGTTTGCAGCGCTGACGAAGGGGCCGCGGCAGTTATCAATTACCTGAATGAAATGGGATATAGAGTCCCTGAAGACATAGCAGTTTCCGGGTATAACAACAGTGGCATGGCATCGTATTTAAGACCACCATTGGCAAGTGTTGACCGGCGCAATCAGGATGCCGCGGAATGTGTTACAGAAATGTTATTTAATAGACTTAGGACTCCAGCGCTAGCTCCGCAAAAGAAATTAATTAAAATGAAATTCGTGTATCGTCAGTCAGCAGGATAATATAAATACTTTTACATAAACTATTAACAAAAAAGGGAAAAGATTATGAAAACTCGTAAGAATTTCACACTCATTGAACTCCTCGTCGTGATCGCCATCATAGCAATCCTCGCCTCAATGTTATTGCCCGCGCTAAATAAAGCACGTGACAAAGCTAAGGCTATCAGTTGCGTTAGCAATCTAAAGCAAACTGGACTTGGTCTGGCAATGTATTCAAATGATTTTGACGAGTGGCTCATTATTGCCAAAGCGGACAGGTACTGGGCGCAAGTCTTATCTGAAGATAAATATCTTCCTACTGCTGCTGGCCATGCGCGGGGAAACCCTTTGGGGACTTTCAGTTGTCCTTCTGCACGGCAAGAGAAAGCCTCCGCGTGGTATTGGAGCAAATACGGTATCAATTTAATAATCAATAACGTTGTCAAAGGAGTTTTTTATCCATCTAAACTTGGACAGGTAAAAGCCCCGTCAACAGTATGTTATATAGGTGACAGCGTAAATCCGTTTGCCGGACACGGCAATGCCTACAGCAAGATTCGTGAACGTTATTTACGTTATCGCCCAGAAATTAGACACAATGGTTTTTGGAATGCATTGTTAGTTGATGGACATGTCAGCCCCTTTGCCGAAAATAAAACAATACGAGGAATTGACACAAATTCAGAAATTGATTATTGGGGAAAGAATGTTCCATCCTGGGAACCTTGGCCAGATAAATATTAATAATAACAACATAAAGGAACAAGACAAATGCGTTTATTAATTTCAGTAGCAATTGTTATTTTAGGAACGAGTTGTGTTTCAACAGCGAAGACCTTAAGTATAAACCCAAAAAATTCAGTTATTGTATTAGAGAAAGCTGACCCGGTGAAAAGCTTTGCCGCTAAAGAATTAGCTAAGCATCTAAAATTGATTACTGGAGTAAATATTCCAATAGTCACAAGCAGTCCCGGCGGGAAATACATCTTTCATGTAGGTGTCGATTCCGACAAACTAAAACTGGAAGAGAGCTGTTATAAAGTAGGTCCGAAAGTAACATGGTTTTATGGAGATGACAATGGACTGCCATTAAATTCACGAAGCCGTACCGGAACTTTATTCGCCGTATACAACTTTCTGGATCGTCAACTTGGAGTCAAATGGATTGCACCTGGGAATGATGGTATTGTTTTTAAAAAAACAAAGAACTTAAAGCTTTCAAGCGGTACTTATAACTGGACTCCTAAACTAGCTATGCGCGGAATTCGTCCAGGATATAATAGACATCAAAAAAATACTAATATCCCTAAACAATTCCATTTGTCCACTAAAGAGAATAAAGCAAAACAAACAGAAAGCCAACTTTGGCTGAAACGTATGCGAATGGGTAAAGGCAGGGTGTTTGGCTACGGACATGCTTTTACCAAATGGTGGAAGAAATATGGCAAAGAACATCCTGAATACTTCGCACTGAACAAATATGGCAAACGCGCTCCTTGGAGAGCTTCAAAACCTGATCGTATAAAGATGTGCGTTTCTAATCCTAGATTACAGAAGAAGGTCGTCGAAAACTATCTAAAAAGGCGTAAAGGCAATAATGTTATAAATGTTTGTGAGAATGACAGCGGGGGTTATTGCCGCTGTCCAAAATGCTTAGCGCTTGATGCTCCAAAGAAAGGAGAAGAGTTCGGCAAGGTTATGACTGACCGTTATATCTGGTTTGCTAATCAAGTACAGCGCCTGGCTCGCAAAAAAGTACCAGACACACAGGCTGTTATGTATGCCTATAGTGTTTACCGTTTTCCGCCGCGCAAAGTTAAAGTTGACAAAGGCGTAATTCTTGGCTTTGTACCAAAGTTATTGGTTCCAGATAAGGAACTTGATGCTTATTATAAGTCATGGCACAAAGCTGGTGCGCGCGATCTTTTCCTGCGCCCCAATGATATGCATGTTGATGTTGGTTTGCCGATGGGCTTTGAGAAAAAAATGTTTGATAATTTTAAAATATGTATGAAATATGGTGCTTTTGGTACTGATTACGATAGCCTACATAATTATTGGCCGAGCTCAGGTATCGCGAATTATGTATTGGCTCGCGGAATCGCCGACCCGGATAAATCCTTCGCATACTGGGAAAATGAATACTGCAATACCTTTGGACCTGCTGCCGATGATGTCAAAAAATACTTTGCTTATTGGCGCAATGAAGTGTGGGAAAAACGTTTAATGCCTGACCGTGAAACAATCCTCAAAAAAGGACGCTACGGGAATTTCCGTCGTGGCTTAATGTGGAATTTTCAAAATTACTACAATAAAGCTGACTTTGACAAAACAGATGCAATACTAAAGGCGGCTTTAAAGCAAAAGCTCACTTCGGCTGAACACCGTCGTGTTGAAACGCTAGTGCTGGCAAATCAACACTCTAGACTCATGTATCGCGCTATGAAAGAAAAAAATGCCCGTCCAGCAGATGCTGATAAATTAAGAAAAGCCGCTGGGGATTTATTGGATTTCAGAATAAAATATAAGAAACGCCTAAATTATGACTGGCGATATTTGTTCCGCAATGAACATGTTCTGGGCGATGTTTGCGGCATGAAAATGGCAAAAGACTTTCAGGGATTTACTCCGGTTAAACGTTTCGAGAGCCGTTGGTTCTTCCAGATAGACCCGAAGAACCTCGGACTGAAAGAAAAATGGCAAGATTATTCCTACAGCAGAATCAAGGCCACCTGGGATATTCTCAATACTTCAACATGCTGGGAACGGGGTAAAACTCATCCTGAACTGATGAAAGAATTGAAAAAATATGACGGCATCGGCTGGTATGCACAAAATATAAGTATTCCGAAAAAATACAAAGGCAAGAAGCTTTATCTGATGTTCGGCGCGGTTGATGAATCATGCTGGATATATATCAATGGCAAAGAAGTCGGAAAACATATATTTAAAAAGCCTGACGACTGGAAAACTCCATTCAAAATCCGCATTGATCAGGATATTGATTGGAAAACTAAAAACACAACGATTATAGTAAGAGTAGAAGATAAAGCCGGAGCCGGCGGCATTTGGCAGCCGGTCTGGATCGTAACAGGTAAATAAAGGAAATCATCATGTTAAAAAAAATCACACTCGTTTTATTAATGGTAGCCTGCGGAATTATTTGTAAGGCTGAAGAAGCAAAAAATCTAATTCAAAATCCAAATTTTTCTAAAAACTTTAAGGGCTGGTTCGTCACACATAAAAAAGCTTTTTCTGTCAAAGATAATATCCTGTCAATAAAAGGCTTGCCCGAAATAGGCGAAAAGAATAGTTATGTAAAATGTGCCCGAACACTTAAGTTAGCTAAAGAGCAAATCACAAGCAAAAAATTCACTTTTGGCATAACTGTTAAAGCAACAAAAGTTTCAGGCAAATTAATGCTTGCAGTTCGTGAAAGTGACGTGAAAGGAAAAACAATAAATTATCAGAGAATAATGCTAAAAAAACGCGATAAATACGACTGGAAGAAATTCACAAAAACATTCACCGCATCACCAAAAGCTGTTCATATTGGTATTTACATTGTAGCAACCCATCTCCAGGGTGACGATGATATCCAAGTCAAAGACATGTATCTAAACAGTGTAGAATAATATAGCCACGGCTGTCCCCAGCCGTGCTTTTATTTACTTCGCCCTTTTCGGGCGTCCCTGGCGGTGATTTTGTCAGCTTTGGCGGTTATTGCTTTGATTAATGAAGTCTCTCCGTATAACTCTTCTCCGGCGTAAGAACAATATCTTTTCCAAAAAAGTTCTATGTCGGAATCTGAAACATAATCACGTGCAGCAAAAAGTAATTGTCCTAAATCTTTTACACGCCAGCGTTTTTGTAATTTTTTCTGCATTATCAGACGCTGCAAGTCTATTAAATAAATCTTATCATCTTCGCTTTCACGCACAAACATGTGAACCAGATAAAAATCCTGATGCGCGAAACCAGCGGCATGCATACGTCCGCCAATAGTCGCTATTTTTTCGATTAAAGCTGATTTTCTTGCCTGGTCTTCCTCCGTGAAATTTTTGAATAATTCCGCCGCTTTTACATAATCAGTAATTCCAAGAGTCAAATTGCAACTGCTACCATCTTCCAGTCCAGCTACAGCTATCGGAATCATCGTATCCAGACCAAGTTCATGAAAAGCTATAAGCGCATTCCATTCATGTATCGCGTCAAAACTGCGGAACTTCAGAGAGAATGCCTGTTTGATTCTTTCTTTCAGAGGGATTTCTGTATAACGTTTTATATAAACTTCAAGTTTGCTGCCATCAGGAGTATTCAAAAATGCTCGCTCGGTACCACGCTGTTCGAGAATTTTCTTTACGGCTTCTCCTTCAATACCCCAGAGCTTTGAGGCAGAATCTATGCCGTTGAATTTTAATAATTCGCTAAATTCAGTATTTACTCTAAGTTGTTTATTGTCTAATAACTCGCTTTTAAAATTCATATTTTTTTACTTGCCAATTTTTCCTGATGAACTTTTTTAAATAATTTTTCGAGATCAGAAACATGCTTTTCCCAGGTATAATTTTTGGTCGCGATTAAAGCTTTTTTAGAGAATTTCTCGTGTTCGCTCTCCGGTAATTTTATATATGCTTCAAGTATAGATATAATGTGATCAATTTTCTTCGCTGACTTTACCAGAAAACCATTTTTATTATCTTTAATTAATTCCGCAGCTCCAACCATTTCTGTCGTCAAAACAGGAACTCCACAGGCGCAGGCTTCGAGAATCACATTGCCAAAAGTCTCGTAATGGCTTGGATATAAGAGCAAGTCAGAAGCAATATAATAATCACGCATATTTTTCTGTTTACCAGCAAAAATTAGATTTTCAGTAACATTAAGCTTTTCCGCTAATTCCAGAAAAGGTTTTGCTTTATCTTTACCAACAATCAGTAAAGTAACACGTTTGCGGGTTTCTTCATTCAGCCCGGCAATCGCCATGATAGCTTCGTTAAGCCCTTTTATTTTAAAATTACCAGCAACAAAAACGCAGACAAAACGATCTGAAAGATGCAGTTTTTTCCTTATTTCATCTTTTTCGCCTTCCTTAGCCGGGAAATATTTTTCCGTATCAATTCCATTTGAGACCTGAGAAACTTTTTCTTCTGGATAATTAAAGCTTCCAATTACTTGTCCCTTGAGCAACTTAGAATTAACTACTATATGCCTGATGTTTTTAGGATCAATAGTTTTCTTTTCAAGATTCAAAATTGAAAAATGACGAGGATTAAGTTTTGCCAAAGCTGAATATCCTATCGGCAGCCATTCAGCATGAAGCTGTTCAGTTATTCTAAAAATATCGGCAGGGAAAGTGCGACACATTGTATAAACGATATCAAATCCATCACGACAGTTATCTTTATTTAGAACATTTTGGACTTGACGGTGAAAAGATGTTGTTTTGCTGAACCCTCTGCCGCGCGGAACTTTACGCCATTTCAGTTTATCAGATTCCTCGCCGCTGAATTTTTCCGCAAAAACCGTTATTTCATGTCCATTATCAACAAAGTGATTGACAAATTTTTCTGCGACCTTTTCCGCCCCGCCATGACCTGGAGCATATTTCTTTCTGATTAAAGCTATCTTCATTATTGTTCCTTTATTTCCATTTCCGCTGCCGTGCTGCTTCATATAGCAGGATGGTCGCGGCAGTCGCAACATTCAAGGAGTCAATTTTGCCCAGCATTGGAATTCTAATTCCAATATCAGCTCCATCAATCCACTCTTGTGTCAAACCGTGTTGTTCTGTACCAACAACAATAGCCACAGAATGCGTCATGTCAGCATCCGTATACAGCAAATCCGTATGCGGAGTCGCCGCCAGAGATTGTATCTTATTTTCTTTCAGCCACTTTATCGTTTCTTCAGTGCTGGCCTCAGCCATTGGAACAGAAAATAGCGCACCGGTACTTGCCCTGATAACATTCGGGTTATAAATATCGGTACATTTATTACAAATTATTAAGCCATCGACTCCGGCAGCATCCGCAGACCTGAGTATAGAACCAAGGTTACCTGGCTTCTCAACAGCTTCAGCTATAATATACAGGCTGTTCGGCTTATGCGCAAGCGTTGACAGTTCGTGATGTTTCATCCGAGCAACCGCAATCAAGCCCTCAGGGCGGTCACGATAAGTCATTTTAGTCATCAAATGGGCTGGAACCTCGGCTATTTTCGCGCCCGCTTCCGCAAGCTTATCAAGCAGGGGGAATTCATTTTCACCGAGGAACATCTCCCGGCAAAAGAAAGCTTCAATGATTTCCATTCCGTATTTATTCCCGCGTGAAAGTTCGCGATAACCCTCAAGAAGAGTCAATTGTTCTTTCTCTCTTGTTCGACGGTTCCGCAAAGCGCAAACGTGTTTAACGGCAGGATTTTTTGTACTGCTTATCTCTAACATATAGTTTTAATCCTTTTTCCTAAGAGATGAATATCCTATATTTACTGTAAATGCATTGATTTTAAAGAACCGACATCAGTCACTGTATTGATCGGCTCAGCACGGTCAGTAAGACCCCAGCGTCGGGATACTGGCCAGAATATAAACAAAGCTTTGCCGACAATATTTTTACGCGGCACAGTTCCCCAATAGCGACTGTCCAGGCTGTTGTTCGAATTATCTCCCATCATAAAATATGAATCTTCTGGAACCTTAAAGCCAGCTTCAGATAAATCATTTTCAAAAGGAGTGTTCCAATGTCCGTGGTAACCGCCTTTATTGCTGTAAATTTTTTTGAATTTGGAAGAAAATTCAGTAATTTTCTTAAATGATTTTTCTCCTTTAGGACGAACATAAATAGTTTTATTAATAATCCTCAGTGTATCTCCCGGCAAGCCGATCAGACGCTTAATATAATAATAACCTTTTTTCGCTAAAGCTCTTCCCTGATAATTAATTTTTTCAGTATTGAATACAACAATATCACCACGTTTTAATCCAAACAGTAAATGCGAGAAACGATCAACGAACAAGTGATCTCCAGAGGATAACCAGCCATCACATAATTCTTGACCTTCTTCATAATGAGCTTTCTCCGTAGACTCGCCTGCACGGTCAAAATTTTTCCATAAGCCGCTGTATTCACTAACCTTAGGCCAAGCTCCCGGCAAAGAATAATTCACGCCTCCGATATTAAACGAAGTGTAAGTAAAAAATCCATAACGAGTGCTTTGACTGAAAGCATTATAAGCTCCATCCGCCTCAAGCATTCCATCTTTCTTTATTTTCAGCTTCGCGCGTTCACAGGAAAAAATCATATAATCAAAAATAAATGAAATTTTTCCAAGCATAGGGGTCACATTATCTTTTTTAGCTATATAATGAATCCCGAACAAAGTCGGTTGCATGCTGCTGGTAGGGATTTTGAATGGCTGGAGGAAGAGTCCACGAATCCCGAATGCCACAGCGACTGCCACAGCGAGAACATCAAGATATTCCCGTATCCAAGCGTGTTTTTTAGGAGGGAAAAGTCCACCGTATGACCGCCTGCATTCATTAATAGTTTTTTGCATTTCTTCAAGGGAATTAATATCGCAGTTTTCTGGAGCGTTTATGATTTCAGATAAAATTTCTTTCTGATTAGTCCTGAGGATATCATCATAAACAATTAAAGTATGTTTTGCGTGATGCTTGAGCTTCTTCAACTCTTTGCGCAATTTATGTTTTTTTGAAAAAATCATATTCTTCTACCCTCAATCATTATCTGAAGATTTTAATACTGCTACAAAAGCTTCCTGCGGAATACTCACACTGCCAACCTGTTTCATGCGTTTCTTACCAGCTTTCTGCTTTTCCAGCAATTTACGCTTACGAGTAATATCACCACCATAACACTTAGCCAAAACGTTTTTACGCAGCTGGCGAATAGTTTCACGAGCAATGATTTGACCGCCGATAGCAGCTTGAATTGCAATCTGGAACATTTGCTGTGGAATAACTTCTTTGAGTCGCTTCACCAGCAGTTTACCGCGATGATGCGCATGATCAACATGTACAATCGACGAGAAGGCGTCAACAATCTCGCTATTAACCAAAACTTCTAATTTCGCCAGTTTCGCGGTGCCGTATCCGGCGGGTTCGTAATCCATGCTGCCATAACCACGAGTTATGGATTTGAGTTTGTCATGGAAGTCTATCAAAATTTCATGCATCGGCAAGTCGGCGGTAATAATCACATGTTTGCCATCCACAGAGTCCGTATGAGTCACAAGACCACGTTTATTCATGACTAAATTCATAACGTCGCCAATATACTCATTGGGCATCATAATTCTAGTTTTAATGAGCGGTTCTTCGAGGTGATCGACCTCAGAAAGATCAGGTAAATGAACAGGATTGTCAACTTCGACCATCTTGCCGCTTTTCAGATAAACATGGTAGATCACACTCGGATAAGTCGCGATAATATCCATATTGTATTCGCGACGCAAACGTTCCTGGATAATTTCCATGTGCAACAGTCCCAGGAATCCGCAACGGAAACCGAAACCCAGCGCGACGGATGATTCCGCCTGATATTGGAAAGCCGCATCATTAAGCTGTAATTTACCCATGCTCAATTTCAACTGCCCATAATCGGCAGTATCAATTGGGTATATTCCGCTGAAAACCATAGGATGAACTTCTTTAAATCCGGGCATAGCTTTTTTACATGGATCTTTGACATCAGTAATCGTATCGCCGATTTTCGTATCGGAAGCACTTTTGATGTTCGGAACAATATAGCCTACCGAGCCAGCTGAAAGCGTTTTGTCAGCGGTCATATTCGGTGTAAAACAGCCAACTTCTTTTATTTCACATTCAAGTTTGTTATTAAATAATCTAATTTTAGTACCGCGTTGGAATGTTCCCTCCATTACCCGCACATAAATAACCACTCCGCGGTAGGGATCATAAGTAGAATCAAAGATCAGAGCTGCTGAACCATCAAATTCTGGCTTTTGAGGATGCGGAATTCTATCGACAATCGCTTCCATTATCTCTTTTATTCCGGTTCCTTCCTTGGCGCTACACAACAAAGCCTCTTCGCGAGGAATCGCTAAAATCTCTTCCATCTGCTCGTAGCACATTTCCAAATCAGTTGCCGGCAGGTCAATTTTATTAATAACTGGAATAACCTGTAAGTCCAATTGAAAGGCAAGATTCACATTAGCCACAGTTTGCGCCTGAACACCTTGAGTAGCGTCAATCATCAACAAAGCACCTTCGCAAGCTCCGAGTGAACGGCTCACTTCGTAGGAAAAGTCCACATGTCCGGGAGTATCAATCAAATTATATTCATAATCAACGCCATCCTTTGCCGTGTAAGTCATCCGCACGGGGTGAGATTTAATCGTAATCCCGCGTTCACGTTCCAAGTCCATGTCATCAAGCAATTGTTCCTGAGCGTCACGCTCGGAAACAGTCTGCGTCAATTCCATTAGGCGGTCCGCCAAAGTTGACTTTCCGTGGTCAATATGCGCTATTATTGAAAAATTTCTTATTTTTTTAAGATCTGCCATAAAGTTTCTTTTATTATTTGCATTCAATTAAGCACTCAATATAGCATAACTTTCGTGTTTTTCGAAAATTATTAGGTAAATTAGTTTGCTTTACTATAGCGAGAAGCCTATTTTAAAACATTAGATAAAATTTATTATCATCCTGGAGGATTATATGAAGTTTTCAAATACTGTCTTTACCCTGATTTTGTTAATTTGTTTAAGTTACACATCTCATGCCGGAGATATAAAAGATGACAAGGAATTATTTGATAAAGTTTCTTCCAAAATAGATAAAAATGGTTCCTATTTTAATTTTCAAAGCAATAAATATTTGTTCAGAGCATTTGAAAACTCATATCTTCAGGTTCCCGAAGCAATAAAAACTATAATCCCCGAGCCGAAAGAGCGAATTATACCTTTAAAAATATATAACTGCCTGAAACCAATAGTTAAACAGCTTGGTATCAACGAAATGCTCGTATCCGCCGCAAGCTCAGTACTTATTGAAGAAAATCCACCTCTATTCCGTTCTCGTCAATTTATCTACTATGGCGACAAAAAGCCTGAAGGTATTGTATGGGATGTTCTAGCTGGTGAAAATCATAAATTGGACAGCCTCAAAGGATTGCCAAAAGAAACTCTATTTGCCTGCACATCTGAATTCGACCCCGCTAAAATATGGACGAAGTTAAAAATTATCTTTGCAAAAATCCCTTTCCCTTCTGTTCAAGCAACTCCTCAGATGGTGGAACAAGAGTTTTTCAAGAAGTTCAATGTCAAATTACCTGATCTCCTCTCCAGCCTCAGCGGCACTTATTCTTCAATACTTATGAGCGCTAGAAGTATCAATAACGAACCCGCTTTATACGCGATGATAAAGATTCCAAACAAGAACAATACTACCTTTAAGATTTTAGCTCAACTAGCCAAATCTCAATCATATCTGCAAGTGCTTCCTGATGAAATAAGTCCGACAATACCACCATCTTTTACATGGTTGAAACCCTTAATCCGCAGCGATAATGATAATCTTTATATCGTTTCTAATATTAAGATATTGAACATAGTCAAAGAAACCAGAGAGAAACAGAATGGATTGATTACAAGTCCAGAATTTAAACGCCTCAGCCAGAATATACCAGCTAAGGGTATCGCGTTTTATTACTTCAACAGCAAGACAATCAAAGTAATTATCGATATTGTCAAAGCAAACGCTCCAACAAATGATAGAGATTGGTCGGTATTAGCAAAATTAATTCCTCCAAGTGATTTATTTTTAGTAATATCCAAAGAAGATGATGGCATAATGGCAACTATGAACAGCCCGATGGATATCCCTCTCCTCATCACATATACCAGCGTCATGCCGTCAATAGTACAAGTGGCAAAAGTGCTACCCATATTAGGCAGAGGCAGTTCACAAAGCGAAACACAACGAGTGGGCTGCACAGATAACCTGAAACAAATTGGTCTAGCTCTCAAAATATACGCTATGGATCACAAAGATAAGTATCCGATGGGGAATAATGCGACAGGTCTAAATAAATTAATTAAAGAAGAATATCTGACTGATATGGCTTTGTTTGTTTGTCCGAATTCCAAAACAGTTAAAGCTACTGGCAAGGTTTTGAAAGAAGCCAATTCCTCTTATATTTACATCGGTGATTTTACTGAAGGAGATGGTCCAAATATCCCACTAGCTTTTGATAAGCTCAATAACAAAAAAGGAGTCACCAATATCCTGTATCAAGCCGGAAATGTAAAGTCAATATTACGCAACTTTAAAAACTGCGAAGAACTAATCAATTATCTAGAGCCTGTCCCGTTTAGTACGTTTTTGACACAAGCCTAATGACGTAACGTTGGCGCGGTTTGAATTTTCGCCACAAAACTTAAAATCGCAACTACATCAACCGGATTTCAAAGATTTTTTGCAG
>Ga0307988_1000724_pt1 | contig 21350 bp, 22 predicted proteins | sample EllFjometagen183_FD_203166 | JGI IMG/M metagenome (GOLD analysis project Ga0307988, IMG submission 203166) | Marine microbial communities from Ellis Fjord, Antarctic Ocean - #183 | ecosystem: Environmental > Aquatic > Marine > Unclassified | place: Southern Ocean | collected 2014-10-08 | reverse complement strand
AATGAAATTTCGGGTGCAAAACAAAAGCGGCAGGTTCATCATGGTGAGCGTAATGCAAACAAAATAAGGATTTTTGTAACGGGAGAGGTGTTTCCTATTGACATTGACCTTTTAATGGGTGCCATAAGGTTAAATATATCATGTGTTCAGTTTGCTAATGATAATATATTTATTGTTCTTTAATTTTCAGGATTGTTGCATCGAATAATTAATAGAGTTCAGGTGAGGTGAGAGTTAAGTTGTTTCAACAGGTTCTGTGCCTGTCTCTCCATGGCTTCGGTCATAGGTTCGGCCTAATAAAAACCCGACAAAGACCCAACCACCCGCAAAAACAGCACCTACAAATGCAACCGCACCCAGACCCAGGCCAAGGCCCTGTGTCAATCCGGTAAATGCCCAGGCAGTAACCATGTCACCGCCCCGGTATACAACAACATCGATAACACTTTTAGCCTTAAAACGGCTTTCTCTGTCCACTATGGTAAAAAGCATTTCTCGCCCCGGTCGGGTAATCGCATAGTTGCCGGAACGTCGTATAATCTGCAAACCCACCACTGCCCAAATCATGGGTGCCGCAGCAATCGCCAGTAAGCCAGCCACAATAATTATGGGAACAAGTGCCAAGGTTACTGCCAGACCAAACCTCGTGGTTAAACGGCTGGTAAAAAACATTGCTGTACCAATGGCCAAAATATTTACGGCAAGATCCATTCCTGCCCAGATCTGTGTGCGCGTGCTTTCATCCAGGGGAATCATCAAATTCTTAAGCTCAAAATAAACAAAGGTGCTGATAACGGTATATAGAAAAATAAAAACACCGATACCGAGAAGATAAGGGTTTTTTACAAACAGCATAAATCCGGACAGGGGATTTTCCCCCAGCGTTTGCTGAAAGTCTTTTTCAGCATTTAACTGTTTGTTTTTCAGCTCAGTATGTTTTAGACGTTCCAGCCAGAAGATAATCACCATGGGCACCAGCAAAAGTACCGCCGATATTAAAAGAAGATTTTCTTTGCCCGCTTTGTCAACCAGAACCAGTGCGAGCAAAGGACCAATAATCGCTCCGATACTGCCGCCGGAAGTGATAAACCCAAACAAACGGGAAGCCTGTTGTTTATTGAAAATATCAGCCATAAAACTCCAAAAAACAGAGACATTGAAGAGGCTGAAAACACTGATCCAGACATAGAAGGCTTTGCCGATAATGGGTGTATCAGACAGCACCTGAATAGCTAAATAGAAACCGAAAAACGACAGGGCGAATAATCCGTAAATTCCGGGGACCAATAGTCCGATCTTAATTCTCGAACACGCTGCACCATACAGCGCCACAGCTATGAAACTGAATAAAAAAGTGACGGTAAAAAGAGTGCTGAGCTCAGCATCGGACCAGTTGCTCGTCATTGCATCACGAATAGGCCTGAGAATATAATACGATGTCATTAGCGTGAACACGAAAGAAAAGGATAAAAGAACAGCCTTGATCTCATTATGTTCAACTTTTGCGGCAATTTTCAGGAAACGCTGAATAATATTTTTTAGTTTCATTTTTTTTGTTCATTTTCCGTGAAACATGGATAGTGGAATAAATTTATTTAAAACAGAAAGACAGGAATTCTCCCGTAGTTCGGGGGGGGATTACTATAGATAGTCTTTGGTTAAATCAACAGACACATCCCACAGTTTTTTCGCCAAAGCTCTGTCTGTCATATGGGTTCCTTCCGGAGTAAAGGGATTACAATTCTTAAACAAATGCCCGGAGACTTTTTCCAGCTTTAGATTGGTCGCAACATAGCAGGATGTTGCGACGCCCTGTTCAACACTTCTCATAAATGTCCAGCCGATAATTTTGCTCAACTGTATTTTCCATGCAGGCATATGGCGGCCTAAATTAGTAAGAATAATACCGGGATGCACAGCATTAGATGTTACCTTTGTACCTTTTAGACGCCGTGATAATTCCTGTGAGAATAAAGCGTTTGCCAGTTTTGACTGACCATAAGCAGTGAGAGGGTCATAGTCTTTTTCTCCTGAGAGGTTATTAAACTGAATCCCTTCAGAAGGCGCCGATTTATAACGTCCGCTGCTGAGAACTACGATACGGCCCTGTTCAGAGGCCTTAACCTGGTCGAGCAGGCGGTTGGTTAAAATAAAATGTCCCAGATGATTAATCACAAACTGTTTTTCAATACCGTATACCTGTTCAAGTTCAGGCAGTTCCATGACACCGGCATTACAGATCAGTACATCAATAGGTGTATTCAATTTTTTAATAGCTTCAGTACATGCAACAATAGAACTAAAGTCTGTTAACTCACAGGCAAAAGGCGTTGTCTTGCCTTTAATGCTGGCGCAGGCTTTTGTCGCTTTTTGCATATTTCTTGCCACGCCGATAATATGGGCTCCGCGCATTGCCAGCACACGCATTGTTTCATAACCCAATCCTGAATTGGCACCGGTAATAATAATAGTTTTTCCGCTGAGATCAATTCCCTTGGTAACTTCTTCACCCGTAGTCTCTTTAGTAAAAGAGCCGATATAGGGGTTAAGTGTTTGAGCCCAACTCATTTTTGACAATAATGCAATAAGTGCCAGAGTTGATGAATTCTGAACAAAACGACGGCGATTTATTTTTAGTGACATGGCTTCCCCCTTAATTTATGTTTCTGTTTGTTTAAAATGATTATTTAATTATCTTATTTCAAACAGTTAAATCCCTTTTGACGGGTTCGGCTGCAGTTAGTTAAAAACAAACGGGAGGTCTGCCCCCCGGACAGGTTTAAAAATTATCAGATTGAACAACCATGGCGCTAAAGGTCTTTCTCCAGTCCACATCTTTCACAACCGACCCGTCATTGTCATTTTGGATCTCAAAGGTTTTATTATCAGACTCTTTATAAGTCAGCGCCTTAGTGCATACGATGGCAACATCCTCTCGAGAAATTTTCATCGCGAATTTATCAGTCTGTCTAAAAGTAATTTTGTTCGTATTGGCGGGCTTATCAGACAAACCGCCGTTTGGTCTCACGATCACATGGGTCAAACCCGACGCGCGCAGATACAGCTCTGCTTTGTGTTTCCATTTAAGCACATTCCTGCCGGTCCAGTTCAGGGGGTGATACCGCCAAGTCACACCGCCTGAAGTCACCATAATAAATTTCTTTATTCCGGCGGATTTAGCAGCATCGATCAACGCAACGCTGCCGCCATAGTCCACGGCTTCTGGACTTGCCTTGCCGCCTGACCCAATTGCTGAAATTACGAAATCAGCGTCATCGAGAAGCGTCGGCAGGCTGGAGGGTTTTGTCACATCAGCCTGCACCATGGGAACATCTTCACCCAATACCCGTTTCCCCTTTTCCAGGCTTCGGACCATTGCCCGTACTTCATAGCCGTCTGCTTTCAGATATTTGACTATCAGTTGCCCTGTACGCCCGGTTGCACCCGCCACGACCACAAGGCCATTACTTTCAGCGAAAGTTACGGATGACGTCAAGCTCACAAGAACCAAACCAAGAATAATGATCTTAAATTTTTTCACCATAACATCTCCTTTAATAAGGTATCTCATATTATTTTTCTATCTAATTTTAAAAACCCTTCAGAAACTTAATAAACTTATTTGGAATAACTTTAAAAGGTAACATTACTCTTGATAACCTTTCAATCTCAGCATCCCTAAAAAGTTAATATAAGTGACAATTATCTAAACTTTTACAAGACTGAAAAAGAATATATTATTTCTGGTTATATGAAAAGGAGAGTTTTTTGACTAGTGGGTACTTTTAGTAAGAGGCTTTTGTTAGATTAAGTTAAAACCAGTTTATGATTAATGTAAGATCAAGTTCAAGTTTTTATACATTAAGGACTGAGCCTTTGCTTAAAGCGGAGCGCTTTATAAGATTATTGGTTTTATTTGGAAGAAGAACTGATGAAATGTTCGATTGAACGGTCATATTTTGCTTCTGATTCTGCGCTGAAGAAACAGCCTGGAATTTCATTTCTTGATTTGTGATATGCAACACACTCGCAGCATTTACCTTTTTTTTCACAGGAATATGTGCAGGTACAGTTCTCTAAATTTTTGGTGATATCACATTCCATTGCTGCTCTCCTTTAAATATATTTTCCTATTAGACAAAAAAAAGGGAAGGACAATTTGTCCTTCCCTTTGGAATCTATCTCTTTGAGAACTGGAAGCGTGCTCTTGCACCTTTTTGACCGTATTTTTGTCGTTCAACTTTTCTGGAGTCTCTGGTAAGAAGTGATGCTTTCTTAAGGATCTCTCTTAAGTCAGGATTCATCATGAGAAGTGTTTTTGAGATACCATGTCTGATTGCTTCAGCCTGACCGGTTGTGCCGCCGCCTTGTACTTTTACGTGGATATCATATGTATTATTGAAATCTATTAGAATTAGAGGCTGTTTGACTGCATTTTTTTTCTGTTCCAGTCCTCCGAAAAAATCATCGAGCGATTTTTTATTTATTGTAATATTGCCTTTACCCGGTACCATACGCACTCTGGCAATTGATGTTTTTCTTTTACCTGTTGCTGTAAATGCTTTCTCTGCCATGGTTATATGTGTGCCTTTCAGATTAAGGGTTTAGGCTGCTGTGCCTTATGCGGATGTGTTGATCCAGCGTAAATTTTAAGTTTTTTAATCATTTGCCTGCCAAGCCGGTTTTTGGGAAGCATTCCTCTAACCGCTTTCATGATTACCATTTCCGGTTTTTTTTCAAGTAGTTCTTCTGCATTCATTGATTTTATACCGCCTGGATAACCCGAGTGTCTATAGTATTGTTTATCCCTTAACTTATTATTACCGGTTAGATTAATTTTTTCTGCATTAGTGACGACTATAAAATCACCGGTATCTACATGTGGGGTATATATTGGTTTATGTTTTCCCCTCAGGATATGTGCGATTTTGGTAGCAAGATGGCCGAGTATCTGTGTTTTTGCGTCTACCACGAACCAATCGTGTACGACTTCTTCTTTTTTTGCGCTAAAGGTTTTCAATTCTTTCTCCCATATGAAATTAAATGATAAATATAATATTATTAAATATATTTGTCAAGTAATAACATTATGTTGCCTTAATATTCTGGTCATGAAGCGGTTATCTTTTTTGTGTATATAATTAATATTTAATGATATGTTTATATATATTTTATTATATATAAATAAAAAATAGATTATGTTTTAATTTTTTTTAAAACTGTTAATTTTCATTATCCTTTTACAGTTCGTTTAACATAGACATGTTGTGATATTCATGATAAATAATTTAAAATTAAAATAAAACATCTAAAAGACGGATAATGATAAAAAATATTGGAATAATAGCAAAAAAAAGTCACCCGCAAGTAAGGGAAATTATTACTCAGGTCCTGCTTGATCTGGAAGAAAAGGACTTGAACATTTTAATAGAAAAGGATTTTGATTACAATCTGCAAAATATTACATTTGTAGAGAGATATGATATACCTAGAAAATCAGATATGATTATTGTATTCGGGGGTGACGGTACGCTTCTGAGTGTATCAAGGCTTGAGAGGGTAACCGATATTCCAATACTAGCTGTAAATTTGGGTGGCCTGGGTTTTATAACCGAGATAAGGCTGGAAGAAATTAAAGATGTCATAGAGAAGGTGCTTTCAGGTAATTATGATGTTGAAAAGAGAATGATGTTTGATGTTCAGTTAATCAGGAAAAGTAATGATAAAATAGAAACTTTTATTGCCTTAAATGATGTTGTGGTAAATAAAGGGGCACTTTCAAGAATGATTGATCTGGATACCTATGTAAATGAAAAATTCTTAAATTTATATAAAGTTGATGGGCTAATAATCTCTACGCCCACAGGATCAACCGGTTATTCACTCTCCGCTGGTGGTCCTATTATTTATCCATCATTAAATCTGGTTGCCATTACTCCGATCTGTCCACATACACTCACAAATCGTCCAATAATTCTTGACGATAAAAATGAGATCAGTGTATGGTTAAAGTCTGGAGATGATGATGTCTATCTGACCATGGATGGTCAGGTAGGTATGAAAATGAATATTGGAGATCAGGTAAAGGTTTGTAAATCACATAAGAATATTACCTTAATAAAATCCCCTTTTAGAAATTATTTTGAGGTTTTAAAAGAGAAACTAAAATGGGGGGAGAGATAATCTTTTGAATAATTATGCTTCTTGAACTGGTAATTAAAGATTTCGCAATTATAGATTCACTCAACCTTGCATTCAAAAAAGGCCTTAATATTCTTTCCGGCGAGACTGGCGCCGGAAAGTCTATAATTGTAGGTGCGGTAAGCCTGCTTTTGGGAGGAAGGGCATATTCAGAACTAATTCGTTCTGAAAAAGATGATGCGGTGGTTGAAGCTGTTTTTGATATTAAGGATGCTGCTGAGGTTAAAAGCCTTCTTGTGTCAATGGGTATCAGCACTGATGATGATCAGTTAATAATCAGGAGGATTATTTCAAGGAGTGGTAAAAACAGGATTTATATTGGTGGTCAACTTGGGAATATTCAGATGCTTTCTCAAATCGGGGGAGCGTTAATTGATATCTCAGGTCAGTATTCACAGCAGTTACTGCTGCAGACTGAAGGGCATATAAATATTATAGATATTTTTGGGATGCATGATGAGTTATGTACTCAGTATAGAGAAGGTTATGATCAATTTTTAAAGATTCTTGATGATTTAAACACATTTGTTAAAAAGGAAGATGAACTTAAAAGTAAAAAAGATCTGTATGTTTTTCAAAACGATGAGCTTAAAAAAGCGTCTCTTGATCCTGCAGAAGAAGATGATTTAATTAAAGAAAAAAATATTCTTATTAATGCAAAGGACTTGCATGATAAAACGTATGGTGTCTATGTTGAAATGTATGAAAATGATAATTCATATATTTCCGATATAAAAGGTGCTTACAGAAATATTGAAGAAGCTGCAAACATAGATGAATTGCTTGAGGAACAACGAAAAAGTCTCGAGTCAATCATACTTGAGCTTGAAGATAATGCACAGTCATTAAGATCCTATGCGGAGAAAGTAAATATTAATCCTGAGAGACTTGATCAGGTTGAGTCAAGACTTGATGTGATTTATCGGCTTAAGATAAAGTACAATAAGACCATTGCTGAGCTTATTGATTATCAGAAGACGATTGAGGCGGATTTGAATAAAATTGAATCTTATTCAGGTGAGATAAAAAAAATAAACGATGAGCTGAAATTAAGGTCTGATGCTTTATGGGTTCAGGCTGACAGACTTTCTGAAAAACGTAAAAAAACATCAGTTAATTTAAGAAAAAGAGTTGAAAAAGAGCTTAGATCCATTGGAATGGAAAAGACTGATTTTTTTATTGAAATAAAGAGCTATTCAAAACCTGAGTCCGGGGACTCAAAGTCGTATATAAAAGGACTGACCGTTCTGGGTAAGGACGAATTGGAATTTTTTATTTCCCCAAACAGGGGAGAAGAAAAAAAACCGCTTTCAAAGATCGCCTCCGGGGGTGAACTTTCAAGAATTGTTCTTGCGATCAAAAAAATTATGGCTGAAAAGTATCTAATTCCGACGCTGCTTTTTGACGAGGTTGATACCGGGATTGGCGGTGCAGTTGCTGATTCTGTGGGAACAAAATTAAATGAAATCTCAAAGTCACATCAGGTGCTGTGTATCACGCACCTGCCTCAGATCGCCTGTTTTGGAAACAATCATTTTAATGTTACTAAAAGTTTTGTTGATAACAGGACTGTAACAAAAGTTGATCGTCTTGAGGAACAAAACCGGATTGATGAAATATCTAGGATGCTCGGTGGAAAGAACATTACGGATAAGACTATTGCTCATGCAGTAGAAATGCTTAAAACTGCACAAAATGTTTAAATTACTTTGGAATATATTATGATTAGAAAAGCTAAAGTCTCAGATATTAAGGATATTCATTCTCTGCTTCTTAACTATTCTGAAAGGGGTGTACTTTTAGGCAGGTCATTAAGTGATCTTTATGATCAGATCAGGGATTTTTATGTGTCAGTTGATGAAGAAAAAAATATTTTAGAGGGTATATGTGGTTTACATGTCTGCTGGGATGATCTTGGAGAGATAAGGTCTCTTGCAGTGAAAGATGAATATAAAGGGCAGAGCAGGGGACTTGATCTAGTCAAGGTCTGTATCAATGAGGCCTCTGACTTTGGCCTTAATAAACTCTTTGTTTTAACATATGTCCCTGATTTTTTTAAGAAGCTGCATTTTAAACATGTCGATAAAAAGGTACTGCCTCACAAGGTTTGGGCTGACTGCATAAACTGTGTAAAGTTTCCTGATTGTGATGAACAAGCAATGATGATTAAGCTTTAGTTTGTTAATCTTCTGAGGATTTATTTTTATTATAAATATCAGTATAGATGAATCTATCCATCAGTCTGTTGTAAGTTGTCCATTTGGAGTCCGGGGCGGACTCTTTTTCAATATAGTCTGTAACCGCACAGATCTTCGAGTCAATATCATCAAGATAATGAAGCATCATAGCTTCAAGTGTTTTGGGTCTTTTGGGGGAGCCAAATTCAAACTTACCGTGATGGCTTAGGATTAAATGTTTAATGATAATAGCAAGGTCTGTTGGAAAATCAGGCAATTGTGTAATCTTATCATTTAACATCTCAACACCGATTGATATATGACCGATCAGACGACCCACATCTGTATATTCAAAATTTCTTTCATATGAGAGCTCTTGTGTTTTACCGATATCATGTATTATGGCGCCGGTGATTAAAAGATCCTGATCAATATGATTATAATTTTTTGAAACATCTATCGCAAGGCGGGTTACACTAAGGGTATGATCAAGCAGTCCGCCTATATAATCATGATGTATTGTTTTAGCAGCCGGTGCTTTTTTAAAGGATGATAAGATGTATTCATCATTAAAAATTGTGTGTAAAAGTTCTTTCAGATGAGAGTTCTTTATGCAGTTAATAATTGTAAAGAGCTCTTTAATTGATTGATCAGGATCATTTTTAGAGGAGGGGAGGAAAAAGGTGATATCTGTCTCGTCGTCTGCTATTCTTAGAATATTATTAATGTTAAGCTGTATCTCGCCCTGATAGATAACAGAATGTGCTTTTACAGTAACGATATCTCCAGCATCAAATTGCTTAGACAGTTTTTCAGCATTGTCCCAAACTCTTGATTTAACTGTTCCTGTTTTGTCTGAAAGGTTAAGAGCAATATATGGTTTACCGTTCTTGGTCGCCGCAATATTTTTATTTTGTACCAGAAATATGTCATCTATTTTAGTGTTCTCTTTTATTTCGTTTATATAAATTGTTTTGCTCAGCATTTCTTATCCTTATGAAAGTGTTGTAGTTATAAAGATTATCAATAGTAAAAAAAAACACCCTGAAAAGGGTGTTTTTCTGAAATGAAAAAATAATTAGTATTCTTGAACTCCATCAGCTTTTAATCGAAATGATTTTTCTTCCTCACCTTTATCTTCAGTTATTAGCTCACTTTCATCAGGTGTTCCGCCAACTTTATCAATTTTAATTTTTAGTCTCAGATCGTTTGCACTGTCTGAATATGCAATTGCATTTTCATAGGTGATTTTATTTTCTTTGTATAATCTAAATATTCCCTGGTCAAAAGTCTGCATTCCTTCTTCGGTTCCGGCTGTCATTGCTTCTTTTAGTACATCAATTTTTCTTTTCATAATCAGATCTTTAACACGGGGTGTATCAATGAGTATTTCAACTGCTGCGATACGTTTATTATCTACGGTTGGAATAAGTCTTTGTGATATGAATGCTCTCATGTTAAGGCTGAGCTGGAAATATATCTGGTTATGTTTTTCATGAGGGAAAAAGTTCATTATTCTTTCTATGGCCTGGTTCGCGTTATTCGCATGGAGAGTTGAAATACATAAATGACCTGTTTCAGAAAAAGCAATTGCTGCTTCCATTGTTTCTGCATCCCGGATCTCACCAATTTGTATAACATCAGGTGCCTGCCTCATGGTGTTTTTAAGTGCATTGGCGTAATTATGGGTATCCATTCCAATTTCACGCTGTGATATAATACATTTTTTGTGGCGGTGTACAAATTCTACCGGATCTTCTATCGTAACAATATGGCCGGTTGTTGATGTATTCCTATAATCAACCATTGCTGCCATGGTAGTTGATTTACCGGTTCCAGTTCCGCCAACCATCAAAACAAGGCCGCGTTTTGTCAAGCTGATATCTTTTAATATGGTAGGCAAATTTAGATCATCTATTGTTTCGATCTCCATTTTAATCATTCTGAAAACAAGACCTACATAGCTTTTTTGACGGAAGATATTTACTCTAAAACGTCCTATGTCTGGATAGTATAAAGCAAGGTTCATCTCGTATGTTTCAGCGAATATTGCTTTTTGACGTGCGTTCATAAGTGAATTTGCAATATCTTCAGCTTGATGCGCATTAAGGCTTGCATTACCGTATGGTTTAATTACACCTTCGGTTTTGAACATTGGCGGGCTGTCAACAGTGAGATAAAGGTCAGACGCGTTTGACTGTGCCATGAGTCCAAGTAATTCTTTAACGGTCATTGTAAGCTCCTTTGAATTTAGTTTAAGAGGTTGCTTCTTTTAAATAACGTTCAGCAACTTCCGGATCGACAATTCTTTTGGCAACCAGATTTTTAATTGCAGCATCCATTGTCTGCATGCCATATTTCTGGCCAGTCTGGATTGATGATGGTATCTGAGTGACTTTCCCTTCACGTATAAGGTTTCTAATCGCTGTTGTACCAATCATGATTTCAAGTGCCGCAACTCTTCCTTTTCCATCTCTGGTTTTAAGAAGGGTCTGAGAGACTACTGCCTGGATTGTTTCGGAGAACTGGGCCCTGATTTGTGCCTGCTGTCCGGCAGGGAACACATCAATTATTCGGTCAATCGTTTTTGGCGCACTGTTGGTATGCAGGGTTGCAAACACAAGATGACCTGTTTCTGCGGCTGTTATTGCTAGCTGGATAGTCTCAAGGTCTCTCATTTCACCTACTAGAATAATGTCTGGATCTTCACGGAGTGAGCCTCTCAGAGCATTGGCAAAGCTATGGGTGTCAGCACCGAGTTCCCTTTGATTTACGAGACAGTTTTTAGACTGGTGGATAAATTCAACAGGATCCTCAATTGTTATAATATGTTCTTTTCTGCTTTTGTTGATGTAGTCAATCATTGCTGCAAGTGTCGTTGACTTACCGCTACCGGTTGGCCCGGTAACCAGTACAAGCCCATTTTTATAATCTGATACTTTTCTGCAGATGTTTGGGAGTCCCAGTTGTTCAAATGAGAGGATTTCTGTTGGTATTGTCCTGAAAACAGCAGCCTCACCGCGCTGTTGATAAAAGCAGTTAACTCTGAAACGGCCGTATTTACCCATGTCCATGGAAAAATCGAGTTCTTTGGTCTCTTCAAGAGTTTTTCTCTGCCGGTCATTTAAAACTTCATAGATCATTTTGTGCAGTGTTTCTTTTGGTAAAGGATCCATTTCTAGTTTTCGTAATTCTCCATGGAGACGGATTATAGGCGGTTCTTCGGCACTAATGTGAATGTCAGAGGCTCCTTGTTCCTGGGCAAAGATGAGTAGTTCTGATATGTCCATATTTAAAACTCCTTTAAAATTTGTATGTATATTGATGTTTTTAGGCTTGAAATTTATTATTGTCAATAAATTTCTTGATAATATAATAAAATTTAATTTATTTCAGAAATTACATATGAGATTAGCAGATAAACCAAATTTATAGTATAATAAAAAATTGTTAAACTTATATTTATTGTGAATAATCTGATGATTAATAAAGAAAATATTAAAGAAATAAACACGAAACTCAATTATGACTTTAATGATCCTGAACTATTAAAGCTTGCATTGACGCATAAATCCTATGCCAACGAGATGAGTCTTATGGATGTATACGGCAATGAGCGTTTGGAGTTTATGGGTGATGCGGTGCTGGGTTCTGTAATAAGTCATATAGTTATGGACAGGTACCCTGAATTTTCAGAGGGGGATCTTTCTAAAATGAGAGCTGCTGTTGTTAATAAAGATGCTCTTGCCTCCATCTTTAAAAGTCTCGAGATAAGCAGTTATATTTTTTTGGGTAAAGGTGAAGAGGAGGGTGGCGGAAGGGAAAAGGGTTCTATTCTGGCAAATGTTTATGAGGCCTTAATTGCAGCCGTATATTATGATGGAGGCTATGAGAGTGCATTTAAGATGATAGCTATCCATTTTGGCAATGTCCTTGAATCTGCTGAGAAGGACGGCGGTTATATGAGTGATTATAAGAGCCGGCTACAGGAATTTTGTCAGAAGAATTTAAATTTACTTCCCACATATTCAATCGAAAGCGAAGACGGCCCTGATCATATTAAGCTGTTTGAATCAGTTGTTTTAATTGATAATCGTAAATATGAAAGAGGGACTGGTAAAAACAAGAAAGCAGCAGAGCAGGAAGCTGCTATGAAAACACTAAGCAGGCTGATAAAGGAAACAAAATGATACCGGTTATAGCAATAATAGGCCGTCCAAATGTTGGAAAATCGACTCTTTTTAATACCATTGCCAAGAAAAATATTGCTATTGTAGATGATCTGCCCGGGGTGACCAGAGACAGGAATTATCTTGATATAACATATGATGATAAATCATTTATTCTGATTGATACTGGAGGATTTGATCCCTATGATGATGATAAACTGGCAGGTATGGTAAAAGAACATGCGCAAATAGCTGCTGAAGAGGCTGATGCTATTATTTTTTTAATGGACGGGCAGACCGGGATTCATCATTCCGATAAAGAGATCAATAGGATAATACAAAGGTCAAATAAAAAAATATATTATGCGGTAAATAAGCTTGAAAAAGAGAAAGAAAGAGATAATGTTTATGATTTTTACTCTTTGGGGGTGGATAAGATTTTTGCTGTTTCTGCCAAGAATAATATTGGAATAAATGAGCTTTTTGATGAAATAACTGAAAATTTTTCTGTAAATGAAGAAACTGAAAAGAGTGAAAACGGGACAGTAGTGGCAATTGTGGGACGTCCTAATGTAGGGAAATCATCAATTATTAATAAAATAATCGGTAAAGACAGGCTTATCGTAAGTGATATTGCCGGAACTACCAGGGATTCTGTTGATACCATTTTTAAGTATAACAAGAAAGAAATCAGGTTTATTGATACAGCCGGTATACGCAGGAAAAGCCGTATAAGCTTTAAGTTGGAGAAATACAGTGTCATACTTGCTCTAAGGTCAATAAATGTCTCAGATCTAACCATATTGCTCCTAAATGCTGAAGAAGGAGTTACAGCTCAGGACATGAAGTTGGCATCTCAAATTTATGACAGAAAAAAAGCCTGTATCATCGCGGTTAATAAATGGGACCTGATTGAGAAGGATAATAAATCCTATGCGGATTTTGTTAAAAAGGTAAGAGAAGATCTTTCTTTTATGGATTTTGCACCGGTTATTCCGGTTTCAGCATTAACTGGTCAGCGGGTTAGAAGTATTCTGGACCTTATTGTTACTGTGGGCGATACTTATCAGAAGAGGATACCCACCTCGGTTTTTAATAAGAAATTAATTGAGATCTATGATAGAAATCCTTCACCCAAAAACAGACGGAACCGGACAAGACTCTATTATGGTACCCAGGTTAAATCATCGCCACCTATTTTTAAGATTTTCACCAATAATCCGGGTTCTTTTCCTGAACATTATTTAAAATATCTGGAACGTTCTATCAGGGAGGAATTTGGTTTTGACGGTGTTCCCGTCTGTCTGCAGTTTGCCAACCATAAAAGTGACGATTAAAAAGGTTTTGTCAGCTGAGCTTAAACTCGGTCTTAAGCGCAGCGTTTAACTCTTCTGAGTTTTTAACCTCTAATAATACCTCTCCAATCTGCTTCATTAAGACCATTTTAATTCCAGCATTAGACCTTTTTTTATCTTTCAACATGACATCAATATAGTCTTTTAAGGGGAAAACCGGAAGCTCTGTGGGCAGGCCTGATTTCTTAAGTAGTTTAATTAATCTGTTTGCGTTTTCAATATCGGTTAATCCCAGTAATACAGAGATTCTTGCAATAGCAGCCATACCGATTGAGACGGCTTCACCATGAATAAAGGTGTTATAATGGGTAAGCGTTTCTACGGCATGTCCAATGGTATGACCAAAATTTAGAAATGAGCGAATGCCTTTTTCTTTTTCATCCTGTGCGGTGACATCTGCTTTAATGCTGCAGCAGGTTTTAATTATTTGAATGATTGTTTCGTTATCCAGACTTAAGGCTTTATCTATATTGGCTTCAAGATATTTAAAAAAATCAAGGTCAAGTATAACACCATATTTTATGATTTCTGCAAGGCCTGCTTTTAGCTCGGAATTTCTGAGTGTTTTGAGTACATCCGGATCAATGATGACGGTTTGAGGTTGATAAAAAGCACCCACCATGTTTTTTCCTCCAGGTAAATTCACACCTGTTTTTCCGCCGACACTACTGTCGACCTGTGAAAGAAGGGTGGTTGGGATTTGAATGTAAGGCACACCCCTGAAAAAGGTTGCAGCTGCAAAACCAGACATATCACCTACAACTCCGCCTCCAAGAGCAATAATTGCCGAGTTACGGTCAAAATCCATTTTGATGAGTTCATTGTATATGCCGGATATGCTATCTAAGGTTTTGTAATTCTCACCGTCAGGCAGGATGATTTCATTTACTTTGAAGTGTGATTTTAAAAGTGATGTCTTAACCTTTTCCAAATAAAGAGGTGCGATAGTCGTATTTGTAATTATTACAATGTTTTTCCGGACAGGAAGGCTGGAGATTAAGTCTCCTGATTTGTCAAGAAGACCCTTTTCGATATAAATATTATAGCTTCTTTCATTGAGCTCAACTTTTACTGTCTGCATGTTATTATTTTGTCTTCTATGATTTCTTACTTTTATGTTTATGTTTTATATCGTAGTAAAAAAGATTTTATCTTGCGTTATATCAAGTAAATCGCCAGGTGTGTATTCACATCTAGCGATTTATTTAATGTTCGGATATGTTTTGAATTATAAAGCCGCAGCTGGAAATGACGTGTTACTAAAAAAGCTTCCCATTAGTTCATCGATGCCTTTTTTAACTGCTTTATCAAACATGACTTTAGGATGTTTAGAATCGTAAGCATATTTGCTTTTTGGAGTGTATTCAATTTCAGCACGATTTGTCCATACCATATCTCCGGTAGAGGTATCCTGGGCATAAATTCTAATCTGTACTACAGCAGATCTCTTTGTATTTTTACTATCGTCCTTATCATAGTCTTTTGCAGGACCAACAAATATATTTTTAAGAAATTGTGCTATCATTGGGAATATGCCACGGTCTGAAAAACTGTTTGTTTCAATATCCTTATAACCATATTCAATTATTCTTCCTCTGAATATTATATCAGCGCCCAGTATCTCTCCGATTTCAATTATCTTATCTTTGGAGAGGCCAACTGTTGCGCCTTGTAATTTTGGAGACTGAGGGTTTTTATTTGATTTATTGTTCTGTGCTATCTTCTTGAGCTCATCCATCATTGCTTCACTGTGCTCATAATTTTCAAGCTCATATTCAGGTGTACCGATGTTGTTTTCGATACTTGAATTTTCCTCTAATGTTCCATAAATTAGATATTCTTCATCAATTGGTTTGATAATTTCATTGTCTACAAGTAGTGAGTTAATATCTTCCTGTATAACCACAGTTATTCCATGAGTTGTCAGCTGATCTATTATTTCCTCCATTATTTTGATATTCCCACCCCACTCACGGTATGCTATAGGTTCCTGCTGAGCGGAATAGTCTGCGAAGGGCAGAATTGCCGCTCTTCTTATTCCTTTTATTTGAACAGTATTTTCGGCAGGGTAGAATTTTATATTAGGCGTTGCTGTCGGTTCGATATTACATTTGAGATCACCACCACTTCTGCAGGATGTTATACATACTATGGTCATTATTAGTATAATTAAAGGAAATTTTTTCATCTTAGTTTGGCCTCCTGTTTAAATACAGATATTTATTTTAACCTTCAAGTTTTGAAGGTCGTTCTACAATTGTTACAGTTAAGAATACCAGCATTTCCTGTAACTCATCTTTTGACTGTTCAAATCTAAATAGTCTTTTTACTAAGGGAAGGTCACCAAAAAATGGTACTTTTTGAGTTACTGTTTGTGTAGTTGTTTCATATATGCCGCCGATGACAATTGTTTTAGCACTTTCAATCAGCAGATCGGTTTCAATTTCTCTAACGTCAATTCCGGGTTCACCGCCGACACCTGTTTGTGAAGAAGGCTGGTTCTTAGTTACAAAGACATGTATTGATATTGTATTTTCCGCTGTTATTTTGGGGGTGACTTTCAATTCCAGTACCATATCTTTAAATTCAGTTGAGGTGACTCCTTCTTCACTCAGCTCAAGGTAAGGCAAGGCCACACCCTGCTTAATTCTTGCTTCTGTGTTATCCAGCCCGAGAACTTTAGGGCTGGAAAGTATTTTTAACTCACCTTCATTTTCAAGTGCAGATAGTTGTACATTAAGAGCTAAAGTATCTGATATATAGCCGAAATTTAATAATCCATTTGGAACTCCACCAAGATCTACAAGACCAGATATGGTTTCATTGTCACCACCAGCTCCTATGGAACCACTTAACGCAGCCGCCCAGTTTACTCCTAATTCTTTTAAAAAAGTAGGATTTGACTGGACAATTTTAGCTTCAATTAATACCTGACGTGTCGCGACATCCTGTTCTCTTATCAGATTTTCAACTTTTGGTATGTTCTCTTCGATATCCTGTACAGTTACTTTATTTGTTAGTTCAAATGAGTTAACACTGCCTCTTTCTGAAAGAACCCCCATTTTTTTTATAAATGAGGCTATGTTATTGGCTTTTGCATAGCTGATGCTATAGGATTTGATGATAAGATCTGCAATGTTTTCCTCTGATTTTTTGGCTAGTAGTTTCTCATCATTGATTCTTTTAATTTGTTCTCTAGTTTCTATTCTTGTTACAGTATTCGTTACGATTTTACCGAGGTTATGGCTTTCAAGAATTATATCTAATGCTTCATCCCAGGGAATATCCTCAAGCTTTAATGTGATTTTACCTTTTGCATTGTCACTGATAATTATATTTTTTCCGCTTATATCTGCTATCAATCGTAAAATATTTTTTATGTCAGCATCTTTGAAATCCAGTGATATTTTTTCACCGGTATAATTATTAATTTCGGTGTCTTCGTCTTTTATGTTTTCATCTTTTTCATTAATGTCTTTTTGGGTTGTGTCTTCAGTTGCTGTACTAATCTTTTTATTTTCAAACGTAATGTTTAATGTTTGTTGTTGCTGCGAGACCTGATAAAGAGGGAAGGTGTCCCCTGTTAGTTCGACTACAACGCTTAATTTGTTTGATGATTCACTTACTTTTATTTTGTTTACTATCTCACCTCTATTGTATATCACATTACTTTTTAAAGCGTTTTTGGTTTCATTTAGATTAATAATAATCCGGTTAGGATTATTAAGTGTATATGTTGAATAATTATTTGTTTTAGTGCTAGTTTCTATGGTAATTTTGTCGTTTTCATTTTTTGATATGTTAATCTCTCTAAGAGTAATTGTTTTGTTCTTTTTAGTGTTTGATTTAGGTTTACTAATTTCTTCAGAAGGAGAATTTTTTGGAAGAAGATTTTCTTTAGGAGAAATATTTATATTTAATAAATTTCCTTTGCTTGAAGCATTATACTTCATGTCTGTTGACAGACTTATTTCAAGTCTTAAAAATTTTTCATTATTATATTGTTTGTCAGACCAGGTTATGTTTGTAACGCATTCATTTTTAAATAATTTATCAGCTAGGCTGGGTGCTGTGGTTAGATCCTGCAAATCAACCAGTATCCTGTCGGGTTTGCTCAGTTTAAATATTGTATAAGTAAGTGAGTTGTTTGCTAGTAGTGTTACAGTATTTTGATTGCCCAATTTTGTTAGTTTAATGTCATTTAACTGGTTTACAAACTCATTCTGATCCGGTGATGTTTTATTAGACGTTTGAGATGTTTTAATATCATTTTTAGCAACACAGCCTATTAAAATTAAGATGATTGATATTAATAAAAATAAAAATTTATATGGTGTAGCTTTTTGAGAGTTCATATTTCCCTCTATTCTTGAGATTGAATTTTTATAGACCTGATGTTTTTTTCTACTTCACCAGAAGAATTGTATACATCTTCTTCAATGATTACGTTATCAGGAGTAATTTGTTTAACGACTCCACCGTTATTACCAATTAGTGTTTTTTTATTTACAATGTAGCCAAATTTTTCCATGTCTTCAAAGAGAGCGGATAATTTATCTCCTGATTTAATAATTGCAACAAGATTTAACTCCTCAAGTTTATATTTCTGTAAAGGTGTTTTAGTGGATTCTATGTCTTCATCCTTCTTGGCTGTTTTTCTTTTAGGCTGTATTTCTGTTATGAGGGGTACAAAAGGGTCTGGTTTTCCAGTTGCATCATAAGAGTATTCTTCAGAAGTTTTATTATCAATAGTTTCTTTATTTCCTTTTTTGACTATTTTCTTAGATTTTTCTTTCTTAAATTTAATATTTTTAGAGGCTCTACTTTCTTTTACAGCTTTCTGCTCGTCTGTCCCACAACCTGCTATCATTATGGTTAGCAGTGTAAAGAGTATCGTTAATATTATGTTATGAAGATTTGGAAATTTTTTCGGCATCTTACTTTTTCTTCCTTTTCTTCTTTTTCTTCTTAACACTTGTTGTGTCTTTCTCAATAAATTTAAAAGTAATTGCTTTAAACTTTGAGTTTAGTTTTGGTTTGTCAGAATCAGATTGTTTGCTCTTCTCAGTAATAATGCTTAAGTCTGCGATATTAACAATTCTTTTTAGTTTTGAGACTTTGTCGAAAAAATGCCCAATATTGTGGTAATCTCCAAGAACCTGCATTTCGACAGGTATGTCAGCGTAGAAGCCTTTGGCAACCTCACTTTTTGGCTGAAAAAGTAGTATTTCAAGTCCGCAGTCCTGTGCAAGGTTTGAGATGTTTGTTAATAATGTTGGGATTTCTTTTGTATTTGGAAGTAATTTTAATAGTTCTTTAAATTTAATCTTAAGTTCTTCATTTTCTTTTCTGAATTTGGGAAGGTTCGCAAGAACTTTTTTTTGTTCTGTATGTTTTACTTGAAGTTTATTCAGTGATATTTGTAAAGTTGATGATTCTTCTAATTTATTTTTATAAAATAAATAGTAAAACAAACCTAAAAGTATAATATTAACAGCTATTAATATCATTACTTTTTGTGCTAGGGGTAGTTTGAATATTTTGTCTAAATTTAGATCAGCCATGGTTTATTTTTAATGTATTATTTTCTTCTTCTCTTTTTTTTATTTGTTGAGGATTCTTTTTTCTCTTCAATACCTGGTGTGTAAGTTATTGTGGATGTTAGACTAAAATTCTTTATTTGTATTCCCTGAGGGCCTTTTTTCTTATCTGTTTTTATTTGCTTAAGATCTACGCTCTTAAAATAATCGGATTTAGATAGATTGACCATGTAGTCAGATATTGAGATATTGTCAAGAGCCTTGCCGTCTAATGTCATTGACATATTTTTTTGTTCAATTTTAGTCAGCCAAATCCTTCCGGGTAAATTGATGGCAAGGTGGTCTATTATATGTACCGGCCCAAATTTACCTTTTTTCAGTTTCTCAATGACTTTCATCTTCTGTTCCAGTGTCGCTTTTTCTTTTTTAAAAACATTTATTTCATCAAGCGAAACTTTTTGCTTTTTAATATCAGCCTTCACTTTATTGATTTGCTTATTGGTGTTTGAAATTTTTGTATTAACAAAGAAAAAGAGGATTATTATTATAATAATTGTTGGTACGATGCATAGTCCAGCTACAGACATTTGAGATTTAATGAGCTGTTTCTTTTTTTCTTCGCGGTATGGAAGTAAATTTATTTTAATCATTAGTCCCCAAGTTTTCTTGTTGCAAGGCCTACACCTATTGAAGAAAGTAATGAAATTTCTTTAATATATTCTGTATCAAAGGTTTTCTTGTCATACTTAATTTTTTTGAAAGGATCTATAAATTCAATTTCTGTCGTAGTTTGTTCTTTAATGGTTTCTTTAAGATTTTTTGTTTTTGATCCACCGCCGCTAAGATAGATCTGTGTTATTTCGGTGTAGTTTGAGCCTTTAAAGAAGTCAAGAGTTCTTTGTATTTCTCTTGCAATTAGAGACGCACCTTTTTGAATTTGTTCATCGATGACTTCCTGACTTATACCTTCAATTATGGTCCCTATTTTTAATGCTTCGGCTTCTTCAAAACTTACTGATAACTCTTTTTGAATTTCTTCAGTAATCTGGTTTCCGCCAAGAAATACATCTCTATTAAATAAGGAAGCATCATTTTTTATTATGTTAATATTTGTAATACTCGCACCTATATCAATAAGTGCTATTATTTCGTCTTCTTCGTGGGAATAATTTAAGCTAAACATGTTTTCAAGGGCAAAAACATCAATATCTGCCACAAGTGGTTTAAGCCCAGCTGCCTTTAATATGTCTGAGTATTCTTCGACCATCTGTTTTTTTGCAGCGACTAACATTACATCTAAATTGTCAGTCTGCTCAGAATTTACTCCAAGAATTTGAAAATCTATGTTTACTTCATCCAAGTCGAAGGGGATGTACTGCTCAGCTTCTGTCTCTAAATTAGTTTCTAGCTCTTCTTCAGACATCATGGGTATAGATATTTTTTTAATAATTACAGGATGACCCGAGACTGAAATGGATACATTTTTATTGTCTATTTTAAGGTTAGAAAGAAGAGCTTTTATGGAGTTTATTATTGGTTCAGCATGTATTATTACACCATTTACGATTGTTTCTTTTGGCAGTTTCGCAATTCCAAAATTATTCAGCTTGTATGCGCCTTTTATTTCCTCCATTTCGACAAGTTTTATGGCACTTGTTCCAATGTCCAGTCCTATTAGGTTTTTTGGTCCAAAGAGCATCTTACAACCTTTGATTTTGCTGATGTTAATTTGTATAAATAAGTTCTATTTTATAAAATACTGTTTGTCAATAGTATTATTAAATTTAATCAAAAGAATTCCTCGCAGCTCTGCTGCGGGGTTGCCGTTTTTGTGATATAAAAAACGCTATGAGTGAACATATATTAAAACGGCACAACAAGACACTGATATTGTACCATATTGTTTGT
>Ga0307988_1000723_pt1 | contig 21378 bp, 23 predicted proteins | sample EllFjometagen183_FD_203166 | JGI IMG/M metagenome (GOLD analysis project Ga0307988, IMG submission 203166) | Marine microbial communities from Ellis Fjord, Antarctic Ocean - #183 | ecosystem: Environmental > Aquatic > Marine > Unclassified | place: Southern Ocean | collected 2014-10-08 | reverse complement strand
CTTGGCCAGAAAACAGAGGGAGGAGTTTAAGGCCGCCTTGACAGGAGCCATATAGCCGTAATTTTCTGCAGCCATTCGAGTCGTTGAAATTGTGATGGTAACAAAGGAACCATCTATGCTGATCATATCCTTGAAATGGTTTGCGATACTTATAAACGAAAAACATGAGATATTTACAGCCTGAAGAAAATCATCTTTTATCGTTTCATGAAAGGGCTTCATCCCCTCTGAGTAGTTGGCAAAGGCTATGGAGTGTACAATTCCATCCACCCGCCCTCCGTTTTCTGCATCAATTTCAAGGGCAATTTCATTTCTGACCCGGACAATATTTTTTTCATCCTCAACATCACAGATGAACACCGGAGAGTCAGGAAAAAGCTTTTGAGCCGTTTTCTTTCTCTCCTCCGATCTAACGACATGAATAATCTCAGCCCCTTCCTCAAAAAGAGTGCGCCCGATAGCAGCGGCAACCGATTTTTTATTTGCCAGACCGAAAATAACAAATTTTCTCTTCGCAACATCCAAAAAGCTCATAATAGTTTGTTTATATTTTAAAATAATGACCATAAAGGTCTGTTAACCGAGTATTCCACCGGACCACATAAAACCAAAAGAAAAAAGAAGACTGTACAACAGCGACAACCTGGCAGTTTTGGCCAGGGTATCATTCAACGCCCTTCCCTGTTCCCTTTGCACCTCCAGGACAAGAAACACTCCGTTGGGGATGGTCAGCAGCGGCAGGCAGACGGAGATTGGCATTCCCCAAAAAACCATGGCTGCAGGGACAAGATAACTGATAACCAGCAGCAGTATATATCCTCTCACCGTCCATCTATGTCCCAAAACCACCGCCAGTGTATTCTTGCCTGCTTTGCGGTCTGTCTCTCTATCTCTTAGATTATTAACGACCATTATTGCTGTTATAAGCAGCCCCGGAGGAACAGAAGCGATGATCGCCAGCCGGCTCAACTCGCCCGCCTGAATGAAATATGTGCCGCACACCGCGACAAGTCCAAAAAATATAAAAACAAACAGTTCCCCGAGAGCGTGGCTTGCAAGAGGAAAAGGCCCGCCGCTGTAGGCCAGAGCCGCCAGTATGGAAGCGATTCCAAGGAAAATGATAAACATCCCGCCGATGCTGACCAGGTAGAGAAAAAGCAGCCCGGCCGTAACCAGGGCGAAGATCATCGCCCGCTTGACTTCTTGCGCAGGAATAAGGCCGCTCTGGGTCACCCGCACCGGTCCCAGCCGTTCTTCAGAATCGATACTGTTCTTATAGTCAAAATAGTCGTTGGCAAAATTAACCGCCACCTGAAGTGTAAGCGCACAGGCAAGACAGGCAAGAGCCGGCAGCAGCACAAACTTACCCGCTGCAAAGGCGACGGCGGAACCGACGGCGACAGGCGCTATGGCAGCCGGAAGTGTCTTGGGCCGTGACGCCTGCAGCCATAGCATATATTTTGATTGACCTTCGCAACAATCCTGTCCCATCATTTGTTATTATTATTAACAAAATTTTTAATCATCATCTCGCCTAGCTCGCTCGAGCGATTTGTCGCAGCTTCGACCGCGTCCATGATCGTTGTACGAAGGCCGCCCTGCTCCAGAGTATGAATTCCGGCAATGGAAGTCCCTCCCGGTGAAGTGACCCGGTCTTTCAGCTGCCCGGGATGCTCACCGGTCTCGAGAAGCAGTTTTGCAGATCCCATGACCGTCTGCGCCGAAAGCAGCAGTGAGTCTCTTCTGGACAGCCCCATCTTCACCCCCGCATCGGCCATGGCGTCGATGATCAGAAAAACATAGGCCGGCCCGCTTCCGCTCAGTCCGGTAAAGGCATCCATAAGAATATTTTCCTCAATAAAAACGCTGACCCCGACAGAGTCAAATACAGCCTTTGCAAGCTCAATATCTCCATTAATGACATATTCACCCGCCGCAATTGCCGTAGCACTCTCTTTCACAAAAGCACAAATATTAGGCATTACGCGTATAAGGCGTAACTCCTTCTTCAACCCTGAAGCGATTGCAGCCAGAGGCACACCCGCTGCAATGGAAATTATCAGTTTGGATTTATCAAGGACATCTGCAGTTTCTTTCAGCACCGCAGCCAGAATCTGTGGCTTGGTTGCATAAATAATGATTTCAGATTTTCCAACGACCTCAAGGTTCTTCGTGGTGGTGGCTATTCCGTACTTCTCCTCCATATTCCGAAGCGGTTCTTCGCGGATATCCGAACAGATGATATTTTCGGCCTTTGTGGCCCCTGACAGAACAAGCCCGCTGATAAGCGCCTCCCCCATATTACCACTGCCGATGAAACCTATTTTTTTATCTTTCAACATCGGTTAATAACTCCTTGAGCAAAATATTCTGTAAAAGGACTATGGAAAACGTAACTCGAACCCGCTCCAGCGACGATATCGTAACTCAGCCCCGTCTGTAATACGGACGAACAAAAAAACTATAGCCGTAAGGTACTATTTAAACACTAATTTTCAGAAAAGAACACCGCAAAACCAACTGGCCTTTAATTTGCAGTCTTTAACGCACTAACCCCCGGTAAACATGAAAAATAGAGTGAAGCACTTGCACCTACCCCGACGAAGGGGATAAGTGCCATGGTGATATATATAACATCATAATTTTAATGTACATTACTCTATTTCTCGTTTTTTATTACAAAGTTTTGGGAGTAAGGCACTAACCAACACAACCATTATAATGGAAAAAAGTATGTCAACCGTTAAACTATTCCGGGCTTCAGTAAAACTTTCACTTCTCCTTTTGGCTCTTTTTATTCTCTCTTCCTGCAGCTCCGTGGGCTCCAAAAACACCAGATACTATCCGGTAAAGCAGCACACTCCCCGTGAAAACAGTCTGGGGTTCAGTATTTCACCTCCACCGGGCAGCAACTGGCATGAAAAATTAAGAGATAAAAGCCTCATCTATCTCAAAAAGGACCAGCCGGAAACATACGCTATCTATACCCAGGCCACTGAGATTATCCTAGAACATCCCATCTTAAAAGAAAAAGAATTAGTCGAATATGTGATGAAGAGTAAACACCTTGACATCAAATCAGGTCGATACAAAAACTATAACTCTCAATATTCCACTGAAAAATCACCATCTCAACAGTGCGTGCGCTACAATAATAATTTTGAAGACCATGGAATGAAAAATCTGGGGAAAAAAACATTCGTCATCGTAAAAAGCAGCGGTGTTTTTTGTCTTCATCCCGAAACACCCAACGTCGGTATTGATCTGTACTATTTTGAGAAATCAATCTCCGGTGCTGACAACATGTCTTACCGTAACGAGGGAGAACAGTTCCTCGCCAGTTTAAATTTCAACACAATCAGACTCTAATGGCGTCGTAAAAATTCTTAATCCGGAGTCTCGCTGGCTCGCTTACCTGGTTCGTTGTTGCAATTTTTCTATTATTACGACGTACCTTATGTACGCCGAAATAATAGAAAAGTTGCACGCCTCCAATATGAAGTTTTTCGAAGTCTACGCTATCTACTTATCCATCTAATATTAAGGTTTTTACGAATTTGTCAGACTCTAGTTTTTCGGTTTGTTGCGCGCATCAAACGTCACACGGTGATAAATCTTAGTCACACTCTTCTGGAAAAGGCTGCGGACACCGGCAACGGGGTTTTTTATCCGCAGGGTCGACCGGTTCCTGATTACTCCCCCATACGTTTTTTTGACAATTTCTTTCTCCTTTTCTGAGATCTGGTGATCGAGAATTGCAAAAAGATTCTGCTCTTCCACTACACGCCTACGTGCTTCTATAATGTAAGGCAGTCTGTCTTCATATTCATTATTGGCTATATGGCTGCGGATAATATCCCTGGCCTTTGAATAATCATTAATATCTATATGAACAAAACTCTCTTTGGGAAAATAATCGGCAGCGTTCGGCGCGCCGTGATAAAATGGCAGGGTGTAGCCTAAAAAGGCGTCAGGGAGCTTTTCAGTCAGATGATGGGGATAGACATGGTTTTCTACTGCGATATGATATCTGTACGGATCTAGTGCTTCCGCCTTGTCATCCATCGGATTCACCCCGTGTCCAAAAACATCAAGCTCCTGCAGATCTTCTTTCAGTTTCCAAGTAAAATTCACTCTGGTCGAATGAAGGGTAATATTTCCTGTCCTTTTAGAACATACGGTCGATATTAACCTGGATTTTTCCGGGGGAGGGGTGGCCACAATCTGGTCATAGGTGATAAACTCGCCCTCGCCAAACGGAAGCCCATAATGCCAGACAAGCCCGGGATGATGAAAGATGCAGTGAGGATGCTTCATCGCCCATGGTTCCTGAAAGGTAAGTATATGACCGAACTGCTTCAAGTAGTCTGAACCAAATACGGTAATAGTCGAGGGCTCTCCGGTGATCAGCAGGGTTCTCTCACGGGGGCAGCAGAGTTTTTCTTCGGAGAACATCCCGTCATCTTTTGGCAGGTCATGGTATACCACCAACCAGTCGTACTCCCTGCAGTCAACATCAAACTCAAAGCGACAGTTGTTCCAGAGAGGTACGCAACCGGGGAACTGTCGGAGAAAACCGGCTGTTGAGCCACCGCGCCTGAGACCCCGGTGCATAAACTTCACCCTGAACCGAGCGGTTTCTCCAGACGTAAATTTGTACTCTTTCTGACCCACGGTGGAATCTGAAAATGAAAAATATTGTTTCGACAATTTAATTATACTCCCGCTAGAACATTCTTTCAGCCTGCCCTTACAACCACTGACAGCCTGCCCATCCTAGCTCAGAGCCCTCTTGACAGCAACACATTTTTCCACAGCACCGGAGAACCATATTCCCACCATCCCGGAGCTGAGCTGCTCGACAAATATGATGGCGTCACTAATATCCCCTGTCCCCCGAAACTCGTGCAATTATGTCAAAACTAGATGGGATAAATCCGAAAAAAGTTGCACTATTTAATAATTTAATTATATTCTTTCTCTACTGTTTGTCCAGGTTGCGCTTGTATCGTTGTGCATTCGACATAAATTACAAATATTTTAAATCCTTAACTGACTCATTAACAATCCAGAAACCCTTTGACTACTCTTATGCTAAAATATATCCTTTGTATCTTTATCACTTTATTTTTATCAGCCTGCTCCAGTGATGAACAGGCGAACGCTCCTTCCAGCCCCGCTGAAAATGGGTCTCAAAACAGTGTCCTGGTATCAAGCCATCAAAAGCCCGGCTTCAAGCTGATTTTCTTTTTGGATCCCAATGGCGGACCATGCCGCATGCAGGCAAACATTCTAAAAGAGATGGCAGATGAACTCAGCGGTAAGGTAGATATCCAGTATGTCCAGACCACCATTCCCATAGACAGGGATATTTTCTACCAGTATGGTATCCGCGCACTGCCCACACTGCTCCTGGCAGACAATTCCGGAAAAGAAATTAAACGCATCCCGCCCGGGGTGAAAAACGCCGGCGATATCCGCACATTACTTCAAGCTATTCCCAACTCATAAAACCAATGCTACCTTTAGAACTCTCTTTTGCAACTCTTATGATGGCAGTTTTTGCAGGATTTGCCTCCATAGCATCTCCCTGTGTGCTGCCAATGGTTCCCATCATCGTTACTGGAACCAGCGATGATCACAAATACCGCCCATTGCTGATTGTTTGCGGCTTAAGCTTCAGTTTTATAATGATGGGAGCAATAACCTCCATCTTTGGCGGAGCCATCGCAGGGGTCATGCCGATAGTTGAAAAAGTGGCCGGTGTGGTGGTTATCGTACTGGGACTTACTATGCTGGTAGGGGTCAATGTCTTTAAAAATTTTACTTTTTTCTACAAGGCCCAGTTTCAGAGCAAGGGGAAATGGTCCGGCCTGCTCCTCGGAGTGACACTTGGTATCATATGGATACCCTGCGTCGGCCCAATGCTCTCAGGGGTGTTGGCAATGGTGGCAACAAAAGGAACACTCACCTCAGGCCTCATTCTCCTGGCCTTTTACTCTCTGGGTTTTGCCATCCCCATGCTGCTGGCTGGTTATGCCTCGCAATCATTCAGGCAAAAAATACGTGCAGTCAATGAGCATCCCGTCTTAATACGTACCATTAGCGGACTACTTCTTATCGGCTTTGGTATATATATTCTTACATCCGGTATGCTGGGGATGGGCGCCTCATTTTAAATGAAGCTGCTCTCCCTTTTATCTGATATCCGCAATAAATTTGTTTGAAGAGTCTATTGCAGCATTCATTTTGCTGATAAGAATATCAATCTCTCCTTTCAGATTTGAAAACTCAGACTGCAGTGAGCCGATTGCCTGGGCATTCAGATTATGTTTGAGGAAGAGAACGTTATCCCTGAAAATTTTGAGCACAGGCTCCATGCTCGCCTCTGCCTGATGCATAGTGGCGAGCATCTCTCTATACCGTGATCTGGTTTTGCTCAGCTGCTCTTTACTGGATCTTCGAAGCTCCTTGTTTTCGTACAACTCAAGCTCCTCCTCCCACTCATCAAAAAGAGCGTCGGCAACAGATTCAACCTTTTCAATACGACCGGAGACCTTCTCGGCAATCTCCTCACTCTCTTCATACTCACTGTTAAGACGGTCATAGGCTTTTTTGAGATCGGTTTCTTTCAACTTCACTATAGAATCAAACTGTTCAAGGGCAGATTTAAACTGCTCCTGGGCCTCACCCTGGACATCCCTGGCGTCCTCTACTCTGTCCACCATAATATCACGTTTATGAATCCCTGCCTTTTCCATAGCCCCGTAGTAGGTTTGGGCACAACCGGCTAGCACAAATACGGCAAGGACAAAAACTCCGGCAAGTTTAATTGAACTTCGAAAATTTTTTTCGCTCATTTTTTCCCCTATGGTGGTTTTATGGAGTATAAGTAGTGCATCATACTCACAATTAAGGTATTGCGCAAAAAATCTTTACTTTCCATGACTCCAGCAATTAATCAAGCCCAAAAGGCCAAAATAGTATATTCAATTCATGAATATACGCATTCCCCTTCCTGCTCCAATTCGTATGGTTTGGAAGCGGCTGAAAAGCTGGGAATCGCCCCGGAAAGAGTTTTTAAAACCCTGGTGGTTCGACTCGATGACGGACGACTCGTCGTTGGCATCATCCCTGTCACCTCTAAGCTCAATATGAAAAATATTGCAAAGGGTGCAAGGGCCAAAAAAGCGGCCATGGCGGATAAGGCGCTGGTTATTAAAACAACAGGTTATGTCCTCGGCGGAGTCAGCCCTCTGGGACAGAAGAAAAAACTCCCTACCTTTATAGATTCTTCGGCGGCGGGATTCCCGACCATCTATGTAAGCGCCGGTCGACGCGGACTGGAGATTGAACTCCGGAGTGAAGATCTAGTGAAACTTACACATGGGAAGGTTGTTACTTTAACATGATTGTCTAATCACGCCCAATTGCTTGTAATTAAAACCTTTTAAGACAATCGTCCTGGCTTGAATAAAAAAAATATTTCTGATCGGCGGCTGGCCTGTTAAAGTGATCTTAATATTCAGCGAGAGAAGGTAACTATTCAGTTCGAGTCGCAAATAGGTTCGGAAGTATCAGATGTTCGCTTTGAGGGACGTCATAAACCCATCCATGGGGAGCTTGACCGTGGCCGTCCTGGCCACAGACACCCTCAAACCGAACATCTGACACTTCCTTATTGCTAAATTTAATCTTCCTGAATAGTTACGAGAGAAGTAACAAAAAACCAAACAACAGAATGAGGCCACCATGACAACAGGAGCCCCGCGCGAAGTCACCACCCCGCACCGCAAAATCCCTATGGAAATCCCGGAGGGAATTGCCCGGACTGAATTTTTCAACAGTCCCTGCAACCTGCGGCACCTGACCCGGGAAAACGGATTGCTGCGAACGCCCGAGGGCTTCCTCCTCTATCGAAAAGCCATTGGCCATTCCAACCTCTTCGACACCTCAATTATCTTTGATACCTCACAGAAGGTACTTGACCCTATGGGCCGTCCGGTTCGACGTGATCAGCTCACCAGGGAGGAAAACATAGTCTTCAGCCGAATGACCAAAGTTGCCTTAAATTACATGCTGGAAAAATATCCAGACCCTGAACAGCATCTTCTCTTTTGCGGTGAAGCGTCTCTTGATGCAACCTGGCCGCTGAACAAATCCGGGGTTCCAAGTATTCGAATGATCCACAATCACTTCATGGTGTTTGACAAACAACAACTTGCCTCATCCCCCCATGCTGCCGCGGACAACCCCAACCTGACAGATAGTGGCCACAACGGCCTTTTTCTCCAGTATCTATGCGATGTCTACCTCCGTTTTTTCGACGTACTTGACCTGGAAATACTGCGCCCAATGTCCCCCGATGACGGTAAACTGGCTATCACCGGATATCCCCAGGGGCTGCCGAGCTGGGAAGTTATCGGTGGTGCAGCATCAATGGAGAAAGGTCAGTTCTGGAAAGAGTACGATATGATCCTCAAGGGGTTTCTCGATTTTTATCGGGCTCTCTTTCGCCTTGTTGCGGCCGAAGATACCACGATCCCCTCAAGCGCAGCTTTCCCTGATCAAATTGAAGACACCCTCCTCTACAGTGATGAGTTTCATCAGGCAGCCAGAATGCTGCGCCTTCAGGTAATAGAGGACCCGTTGTTTGCCAATGAAATCCGCTGGCAGCCCGCCTACAAACAGATGCTTTACAGGGATGACAAAGGACGACTGATCGTCACGATCAGTCAGAATTCCGTGGGCAACGCAATCACCGAACTGCTCGGTATCGTTGTCAGGCGGGTCGACGATGAAAAAGCATATGCGAAAACAGAACCTCGATTGATAGAGCAGCTTCTTGAGCTGAGGGCCAGGTTAGTCAGGTACAATCTTGGAACGCCTGTCTCGACCCCGTCCTGGCCACACGGGCGTTTTATTCCACCTGTTTAGCTTTTTATTCTACTTTCTGAGCTTCTCAAGAAGCGTCAGGCTGGGAAGGCCGTCTTCTTTTAAGCCGGCCTTCCTCTGGAAGCTGCGTATCGCCTTTCTCGACTGACTGCCCAGATACCCATCAACCTCTCCAGAATAGTACCCGTGTTTCTTCAGTCTCTCCTGTATCTCAAACTTTTCAGAAATAGTCAGAGAACCTGCAGGACGGGGCCAGGACTGGACCATACCGCTTCCCCCCGCAAGCCGGTCGGCAAGGAGTCCCACCGCAAGAGCATAGGCATCGGCATTATTATACCTCTTCAAAACAAAAAAGTTCTTCAGCATTAAAAACGAAGGACCTTCCGGACCCGCAAGTATTTTCAGCACCGCCTTGTCACCCAGGCGGGGATATTTTTTTTCACCTGGGCGGATAAATCCAAGTTTTTCCCATTGGGCAAGGGTTTTAGTCTCGCCAGTGTATTCGCTCCCCCCTGGCGGAGATATCACCTCATACCCCCATGTCTTGCCGGTACGCCAGCCGTTTTTTTGCAACAGGCTGGCCGCCGTTGCCAGGGCGTCCGGAATAGAATTCCAGATATCACGCCGGCCGTTGCCATCCATATCCACACCGTAGGCAAGATAACTTGTAGGGATGAACTGTGTATGTCCCATGGCACCGGCCCATGAACCGGTAAACTGCTCCCGGCTGATATCACCGGACTGGAGGATTTTCAATGCGGCCAGAAGCTGATTCCGGCCGAATTTCTGTCTCTTTTTATCTCCATATGCCAAAGTTGCGAGTGCCTGGGGTACATAATGCAGACGCTCGGTTTTTTTAAGAATATCTCCATAATTTGATTCCATAGACCAGATTGCCAGCAGCACGGATGATCTCACACCAAAACGATTCGTAACACTGTTCAGCGTTCCGCTATAATAGGCACCTTTTTTCATCCCCTTGTTTATTGAAAGAGGATTCACCCTCGCATCCACATAATCCCAGATCTTTGTGGTAAACTCGGGCTGATAAGAGGCTTTTTTAAGAACACGGGGGTCTGGGGCGATGATTCCTGAAAATGCCTTATCATAGGTTGTTCTGCTGATCCCCTTACTGGAGGCTGTCTCATAAAAATCAGCAATCCACTTTTCAAACCCGCTATCAGCCTTCGCCAGACAAGGCTGCGTCAAGACTGCAACAATCAAAACGATAATTATAGTCAATAAGGGCTGAACTTTACTCACTCCAAGCATCCTAACTCCTTTTTAGTTTCAAACAACATCATGTAACATGAGATATTACATGATTTCTATGTTTAAAACGAATTTATCAAACCATATCAGATATTATCGATCTTATGATAAGTTCGGCCTATTGACAACAATACAGGTTTCATGTATCAGACTAGCACCGGTAAACGGTAAAAACCCAGTACCCTTTTCATTACCAGCTTGAGGGGTATAAGCAAAATACATTCCTCAGTTTCTTGTTTTTTATACCCCTCAAGGGGGTACTGAAATGAGTTGCAGTGTTTATGGAGTAAGGGGTACTAACAAGTCTACACTACCCAACACCAGGTGCCATCCATGGAACTCTTACAACAACTGAGCCTAGAGCCGTCTCTTTACCTCCTCTTTCTTCTCAGTTTTCTCGCAGCGACCGTTGTACCCATAGGATCAGAATGGCTCATCATCGTTATGCTTCTGACTGGTTTTTCTCCGGCTCAAACCGTTATTACCGCAAGTCTTGGTAACTACCTTGGCGGCTGCACAACCTATCTGATAGGAATCTACGGATCTGATTTTTTCGCTGGAAAACTGCTTAGAATCAGCGATTCGGATATGGTTAAGGCTAAAGGCCTCTACCGAAAATACGGCTCATGGTCTCTGCTGCTCTCCTGGCTTCCTGTTGTGGGTGATCCGCTCTGCCTGCTCGCAGGAGTTTTCAGAATAGGTTTTACGCGTTTTTCTCTCCTTATCTTTTCTGGGAAATTTTTACGCTACACAGCTCTTGCCCTTATTACTCTCAAAATCATCGAAGGATAAATAATGAAAGATCAGATACTCAAAACAATTTATACCATTTTTGCAGATTGGAGCGCTGGTGAAGGGATCGCCTGTGAAAAGGGTTGCGCCACTTGCTGCACCCAGAATGTCACAATGACAGCCCTTGAAGGGGAAATAATTCTACGATTCATTCTTGAAGAAAACATGGAGAGATGGTTTGCAGAAAAAATTCGGACGAACAGGCCGCAGCACCGACCGAAAATGAGTACTAACGATTTTGCCAGAGCCTGCCTGCAGGGAAGAGACGTCGACTTTGGAGAACTCTGCAACCAGGACCACTGTCCCTTTCTCGAAGAAAACATATGCCTTATATACCCGGCAAGGCCATTCTCCTGCCGAATGATGATCTCTGAAACAACCTGCACTGCAGACAGGCCAGCCCTGCTTCCGGACCACTACTTTGCCGCCTCAACGGCTGTAGCACAGATAATTGAACATCTTGGTCAAAAAGAGTACTGGGGAAATATGCTGGATGTCCTTCCTGCCCTCTGTGATATCAGCGAATTCAGTGCTGTCGCTGACCACCTTGATAACACGATAATGAGGCAGACGCGTATGCGGACCCTTACAGCCAAGCCACTGCCCGGTTTTCTATTTACCGAAGAAGAGGAGAAAACGGTCTCCCCTCTTCTTCGGACAATTTTCGATACAGAGATAGACGGAAAAAGGATTGAGGATATCCTAAATGGCAAATAATGATGGTGTCCTCATGATCAGTCAAACAGCGACGAGAACCCTCCATATCCTTTTTGCTCAAGCTCATCCGTTGCAATAAAATCGAGAGAGGCTGAATTTATACAGTACCTCAATCCTGTTGGTTCGGGGCCGTCGTTAAAAAGGTGTCCCAGGTGAGAATCACCATGGGTACTTCTCACCTCTGTTCGAACTACAAAGAACTTACGGTCCTGTTTTTCAACTATGTTTTTGCCAACCAGCGGACGTGTAAAACTTGGCCAGCCGGTTCCAGATTTAAATTTATCAAGAGAGCTGAAGAGCGGCTCGCCTGAGACGATATCCACATAAATCCCGGCCTCTTTATTGTCCCAGTATTTATTATCAAAGGGAGGCTCTGTTGCATCATTACGGGCGACATCATACTGCAGTTCAGTCAGGGTGGAACGGAGAACTTTATCATCAGGTCTGGCATATTTTCCAGGTGCGGACTCGTCTCCCCAGACCTTTTTTATAAACCCGGCACGACCTGAACCAATTTTATAGGCCGAATAGTGGCGTGCATTTTTCAAGTAGTAGTCCTGGTGGTACTCCTCTGCCGGATAAAATTCCTTCGCGGGTACGATCGCTGTTACAACCGGGCGGTCAAACACTCCCTCCGCCTCAAGCTCTTTTTTCGATTCTTCCGCTATATCCTTTTCCTCCTGGTTTGCATAAAAAATCGCCGTGCGGTAGTGATTCCCACGATCTGCAAACTGACCTCCGTCATCTGTGGGGTCAATCTGCCTCCAGAATGTATCAAGCAGTTCTTTGAAAGTTATCTTCTCAGGGTCATACACAACCCGGACAGATTCAATGTGCGACGTTCTGCCACGGGAAACCTGTTCATAGGTAGGATTTACCTCCTCTCCCCCCGCATACCCTGCGGTAACATCAATGACCCCTTCGAGTTGTTCAAAGGGCGACTCCATACACCAGAAACAGCCGCCTCCCAGAACAGCAACTCTCTGTCCCCCCGTTACCGGGCTCTCCGATGCAAACGCTGACATGGCCAAAAGCAGCAGCACACTTGATATAATCAAATATTGCATATCTCACCTCTATGTTTAGTAATAATTATCATTCCATACTAAAAAGAAGATATTCACTGGATCCATTCAATCAAGGGGGTGCAGTCTAAAAATCATCCCTTTTTTAACAGAAAAAATCAATTTTCTGTTTCATAATCACCGCTCGATTGCTATAGTGCCAACCATGAAAAAAACAAACAATACAAAACAGACCAAATTCATTTTCGTCACCGGTGGTGTCCTTTCTTCTCTGGGCAAAGGATTAGCATCGGCGGCTATCGGAGCCCTGCTTGAAAGCCGGGGCCTGACCGTCACTTTCCAAAAACTCGACCCTTATATCAATGTCGATCCGGGAACCATGAACCCTTTCCAGCACGGTGAGGTTTATGTGACCGATGACGGGGCCGAGACTGACCTAGACATGGGCCACTACGAGCGCTACACCAACGCCGTCATGGCCCAGAAAAACAACTACACCTCCGGTCGTATCTACTACTCCGTGATCATGAAAGAGAGACGGGGAGAGTATCTTGGAGGAACAGTACAGGTCATTCCCCATATTACAGATGAAATAAAAGCTGCGGTGGTGCAGCTTGACGGCAGTGCTGATGTGGCCATCATCGAGATTGGCGGAACTGTCGGGGATATAGAGGGGCTTCCTTTCATTGAGGCTATCCGCCAGCTGCGGGGAGACCTCGGAAGAGAACACTCGCTCTTTATCCACCTTACCCTGGTTCCCTATATAAAAACTGCAGGAGAGGTGAAAACAAAACCGACCCAGCATTCTGTCAGAGAACTTCGGGCTGATGGTATTCAACCGGATATCCTCGTCTGTCGAACAGAAGTACCACTCGAGGAAAGTCTGAAAAAGAAGATCTCTCTCTTCTGTAATGTCCCGCCTGATGCCGTTATCACTGCAATTGATGTAGACACCATCTATGAGCTGCCCCTGCATCTCCATAGAGAGGGACTTGACAGCAAAATTCTTGAACTGCTGAATATGTGGACGGGCAAACCAAATATTAAGCCATGGGAAGACCTCGTTAAGAATATCCAAAACCCCACAAGTGATGTGACCATCGCCATCACAGGGAAGTATGTCGACCTGACTGAATCCTATAAAAGCCTGCATGAGGCCCTGGTTCACGGAGGACTTGCCAATGGCACCAAGGTCAATCTGGTGTACATCAGTGCAGAAGACCTTGAGTCAAAAGAGGCTGCTCCCCTTCTTGAGGGGTGTGATGGAATCCTGGTCCCCGGCGGCTTCGGGGTAAGGGGTATTGAGGGCAAGATAAAAGCAATCAACTATGCCCGAAACAATAAAATACCGTTTTTCGGCATCTGTCTGGGGATGCAGCTTGCAGTTGTTGAACTTGCCAGAAACGAACTAAAACTAGCAAAGGCAAACTCCGTCGAAATGGATGAGAAAACCCCTCATCCGGTCATCTTCCTCATAAAGGAATGGTTTGACTACAGGACAAAGGAGATGCAGATACGCGACGAAGGTTCAGATCTCGGCGGCACGCTGCGTCTGGGAGCATACCCCTGTGTGCTCAAAAAAGACACTCATGCTTCCAGGGCATATGGAGTAGATGAAATTTCTGAACGCCACCGGCACCGCTTTGAGTTTAACAATGGCTATCGCCAGCAGTTGGAAGAACAAGGATTGGTCATTTCTGGTACATCTCCAGACAATAACCTCGTAGAAATCATTGAAATTGAAGACCATCCATGGTTTCTCGGTTGTCAATTCCACCCGGAGTTCAAATCTAAACCGATGAAACCCCATCCACTCTTCAGGGATTTTATCAGCGCTGCACTCCAAAAAAAGCAGAACGGTTGAAAAGATAAAAATGCAGGAAATGACAGTTTCCATTGACTCCCCTTCTGGCCGCCCTATCCTGGTCGGTGATGGCCAGCCACTCCTGCTCCTTGGCGGCCCCTGTGCCCTGGAATCTGAAGATCTTGCCCGCATGGTTGCTGGAAAGATGGTGGAGATTTGTGACCGGCTCGGAATCTCCTATGTCTTCAAGGCGTCTTTCGACAAAGCAAACCGGACGTCACTATCTTCCTACCGTGGTCCGGGGCTTGAAAAAGGTCTTTCGACCCTTGCAAAACTCCGGCAGGAGCTGCAGGTGCCCGTCATCTCAGACATACACGATGTTACCCAAGTACAAGCCGCGGCAGAAGTGCTCGACATTATTCAGATCCCCGCATTTCTCTGCCGCCAGACAGACCTCCTTACCGCCGCCGCACAGACTGGAAAAGTGGTCAATGTAAAAAAAGGTCAATTTGTCTCCCCCTGGGACATGAAAAATGTTGTGCAAAAAATGCGTGGAGTCGGAGGAAAAAAAATAATGCTTGTGGAACGCGGCGCAAGCTTTGGCTACAACAATCTTGTGGTGGATATGCGCTCCCTGCCAATCATGCGCTCCCTTGACTGCCCTGTTATTTTCGACGCCACCCACTCTGTTCAACTGCCAGGCGGATCAGGAGATGCTTCAGGCGGGCAGCGTGAATTTATTGAACCACTCACAAGAGCCGCTACCGCTGCAGGGATCGACGGTCTGTTCATGGAAATCCACCCTGATCCCGACAAGGCCCTGTGTGACGGGCCCAACTCCATTCCTCTAGACGAGGTTGAAGGGTTACTGAGAAAAATCATCCATATTCGTGAAGCTGTCACGTGATTATGTCCGATTCCTGCTCTTCCCCCCCAGGCTCTGCCTACCCCTCAGACTGTGAACTTATGCAAGGTTATCGAACCATTGCCAGAAAAAGAACTTCTCTATCACCCTCTCCAGACCGTCAACTTGCCCTGGCCAGGGCAAAAGAGATAAAGCTCCTTCTTCTTGATGTTGACGGAGTTCTCACCGACGGCACCCTTATCTATACCGGGAACCACGGCGAGACTAAATCATTTCACACCCAGGATGGTTTCGGCATCCGCCTTCTTCTTGAAGCGGGGATTGATGTAGGGGTAATTACCGCCAGAAAGTCGGAACTGGTTCAGCGGCGAGCGGAGGAGCTGAAAATGAGCTATATTTATCAGGGCGTACCTGATAAAATTATAGCCTTCAACGAGATATTGAAGCGTTCGACCCTTAAACCCTTTGAGATCGCTTATATGGGAGACGACTGGCTTGACCTCGCCATCCTGCAGCGTGTCGGCCTGGCTGTCGCTCCGGCAAACGGCGTACCTGAAGTCCAGGAAGCCGCACATTACATCACTGAGATGGCTGGAGGACATGGGGCCGTACGTGACTGTTGCAACCTGATCCTTGAGGCACGCAACCTCCTTGCGAGCCTTCTGCAAAAATACAAAATCGGATGAAATTGCACCGCAATACAGTCTGGCTGGTACCATTTATTATGCTCGTCACCTTCCCCCTCTGGAAGATCCCGGTGGGATCTTTTCTTACCCCGAGAGAAGGTGTTAAATATAATAACAAAAGTAGTGGTGGGCATAATTTCAATATGGAGACTGTCAAAATACTGCAGAATCAAAAAGGGAAAAAAACAGCACTCATCCGTGCCAAGTCAGCCTCCACTAATAAAAAATCAGAAATTCTTACCCTGGAAACGGTTGATGCCGATCTCTTTGACGCGGATGGCAATATTACCCATATCGTTTCAAAAACAGGGAAATATAATACCATCACAAAAATTCTGACTCTTATTGATGACGTGGTGGTAAACAAGAGTCATGACAAGCAGATGCTCTATACCGACCTGCTGCATTACGACAGCGAAAAACGTACAGTCAACTGTCCAGGAAAAACAAAATTGATTGGTGAAGATGTTGAGATAGACGGAGGAAGCCTGGATTACTCAATCAATACATCCACATACGAAATTGGCGGCAGAGTCTATGTGGTACTTGAGGGGTTCACACCACCCGCTGACACTCCCACACCTCAAAAAGTGACCCACTAGTCCGCCACCTTATATTTACATCCCAGAGCAGCATGCCAAATTCCTTCTTGATCCCTTTCTGACTTGCAGGTCTGGGGTCCTGCATGATCATTTCCTCAATAAGAAGGGTTATTTTCCTTCCTGTTTCCTGCTCATAAGCGGCACAAAACAGAGAGGACTCCCGGTTAAATTTAACTTCTATCTCCGGTCTCTCATTTCTGCTATACCCGCCCGTTGCAGTGTCAACAGAGTCGCTGTAAGGAATATATGGCTTTATGTCAAGTACCGGCGTCTGATCCAGAAAATCAATGCCGGCCAGCTCAAGAACATATCTGTTTTTTTCCCTCTTTATACCAACCAGCCTGACCGCTGACATACCCATATGATTAGGCCTGTGGGGACTTCTTGTTGCAAAAACTCCCACCCTCTTCTTCCCGCCAAGCCACGGAGGGCGAACTGTCGGTCTCCACCCCTCTTCAAGAACCTGGTGAAACAGAAAATGTACCCAGATATGCGAAAAACTATCCAGCCCCCTTATCATCTCTTCTCTGTTGAACGGAGGCAACAACTCAAGAAATGCTGTAGCTGATTTAACCATCCCGGACTGGCGGGGGATACCAAATTTTTCTGAAAAACAGGAGTGGATAACTCCAATCACCTGTATAGATATACTCTGTTCCAAGCTACCTCCCTTTCATCATAACGGTCATAACTACTTACCTCCCACTACGATAACACAAAACAAAAATTTATATTACCAGCCGCTTGACAAGATAATCTCCTGCCTGTTATGGTAACACAATTTATATATTCGTAACACAATCTTCTCCCCACAATAAGGAAAAATACGTTTCATGCATATCTCAGAAGGTGTTTTAAGCCCATCAATACTGGCAACCGGTGGTGCCGTGGCTTTTGCAGGAACAGCTATCGGGTTAAAAAAACTTGATTATGACAAGGTGATGAATGTCAGCCTTCTCACCGCCACTTTTTTTGTTGCTTCACTTATTCATGTCCCCATCGGGCCAGGCAGTGTTCACTTGATCCTCGGTGGTCTCATGGGGATTCTTCTTGGCTGGAGCTGTTTTCCTGTGATACTGGTGGCTCTATTCCTTCAGATGATTTTTTTTCAGTATGGAGGACTGATAGTGCTGGGTGCCAACACTACAATAATGGCCCTCCCTGCTGTTATCTGTTTCTATCTCTTCCGACCCTGGTTTGAAAAAAATGGAAAAAAGAGACAGGTTGCCGCTTTTTCCTGCGGTTTTCTTTCTGTCTTGCTGTCATCTCTACTTATGTCCCTGGCCCTCTTTTCGACTGACAGCGGTTTCCTGCATGCCTCCCTGCTGATCATTGGAGCCCAGATCCCTCTCATGTTTATTGAAGGAATCATAACCATGTTTGCCGTATCTTTCCTGGCTAAAGTACAGCCCGAATTTCTACAGATAAAAGTACTATGAAACGCTCAACTTTAGTAAAGGCCGTCCTGGTGACATTGTTTGTTCTGCTGAACTGCCCAACCAGCCAGGCCCACAAAATACGAATATTTGCCTGGGAAGAGAGCGGTACCATAAAAACGGAAACGAAATTTGGCAGCGGAAGAAGTGGTATAAATGCCGTAGTTACAGTGACAAACAGAGAGAACAATGAGGTTCTTCTCTCAGGAAAAACTGACGATAAAGGTGCTTTCAGCTTCCCTATACCCGAAACAGCAAAAGCAAACAGATATAATCTAAACATAGTTGTAAATAGCGGAGACGGACACAAGGGTAGCTGGTTTCTCGATGCTGCGGACTACCTTGGGACTGGACCAGACACGACTCCGCCCGCCCCACTCTCTCCCGACACACCCAAGATATCAGACAACCAGCAACCTTCATCCTCAACATACGTGATAAACGACCAACAACTCTCCCGGCTCATTGAATCTGCACTGGAGAAAAAACTTGCGCCGATAAAAAGGTCTCTGGCGGAACAGCAGGAGAAAAAACCAACCTTCCAGGATATCCTCGGTGGTATTGGCTATATTCTGGGGCTGGCTGGAATAGCGGCTTATTTCAAATCTAAAACAAAACCATAACAGGGGACGGCTATGAACATTAAAATAAAACTCTTTATCTCAACTATCGCGCTCGCCGCTCTTTTTGCACAAAACTGCCTGGCGCATTTCGGTATGGTCATCCCGGAGCAGAACATTATTAACCAGGAAAAAAAATCTACCCAGTTCAACCTGGCGTTTGCCCACCCCTTCGAAAACATCGGTATGGATCTTGTAAAACCAAAAACATTTTCCGTCACTGCCCGCGGGACAACCACAGATCTTACCCAGACTCTGCAGCCCGCAACCTTTATGGACCACCATTCGTGGAAGACCGATTTCACCTTCAAAAAACCAGGAGTCTATCATTTCGCAATGACCCCAACTCCATACTGGGAACCGGCGGAGGATGTCAGCATCATTCACTATACTAAAACAATCATTGGTGCATATGGTGACGACGAAGGATGGGACACTCCCCTGGGTCTGCCCACCGAAATCATTCCACTCCTTCGTCCTTTTGGTAATTATGCCGGTAACAGCTTTACCGGACAAATTCTGCTTGGAGGAAAACCGGCGGCAGCTGCGCAGGTGGAGGTCGAATTTTACAATGAGGGCAACACACTGCAGGCTCCGAGCGACTACCATGTTACCCAGGTTATAAAAGCTGATGGAAATGGTGTTTTCAACTTTACCTGCCCCCAGGTCGGCTGGTGGGGTTTTGCCGCTCTCAATGACGCCGACTACACTATCAAGGACCCAGGCGGCAGAGAAAAAGGTGTGGAAATCGGAGCTGTCCTCTGGATCTATCTGGATAAATTCCCCCAAAACAGGAAGTAACCAGCAATGGACGAACACTTTGCCCGAGGTAACTCGCTCCTGCACAAACGCGACCCTAAGGCCAAAATCATATCCGCCGCAGCTCTTGTTGCAGTTACAGCTACATCAAACAGTTTTGCGGTGGCAGGAGCGTCTCTTATACTTGGAATTGCTCTTTTTTTTCTTACGAAACTCCCGGCCCAGCTGGTGCTCAAAAGGCTGCTTGCCGTCAATGGTTTTACCTTTTTTCTCTGGCTCACACTGCCGCTTACCTATGGAGGCAGTGAGTTCACCTCAATCGGACCTGTTTCCATATCCATCGAAGGTCTGCGACTGGCAACCCTTATTACTCTGAAAACAAATGGGATCGTCCTCTCCATAATCGCCCTGCTTGGGACCTCAAGGATATCAAGTATAGGTCACGCCCTGGAGTCCCTGCACCTCCCGCAAAAGCTCTGCTTTATCCTTCTCTTTTCCTATCGCTACATATTTGTAATTTACCAGGAATACCGACGCCTTGCGAGAGCCGCCACCATGCGTTGTTTTGTACCGTCCACCACGATCCACACATACCGTACCTTTGGCTACCTGTTTGGTATGACCCTTATCAAAAGCTGGAACAGGGCGACACGAATTCATCAGGCCATGGTTCTTCGAGGATTTGACGGCCACCTCATACCGCTGTCGCAGGACAGATACAGTACGGCAGACACCTATTTTCTCTCAACCATGATGATCCTCACAGCAACCCTGGCCATGCTTAACTTCGCCTAACCCAAAACGGGAATATCTGCCGGTTTTCCTGTTGCCTTACACACAAATATCGAGTAGCTCTCAGTCATGCAAAAAACACCGCTCATCGAACTGTGCAACATCAGTTACACATATCCACACAACCACACACCGATACTGAAGAATTTAAATTTTTCAGTCTTTGAAAAGAACGTCGGTATTATCGGCTCCAACGGGTGCGGTAAAACCACCTTTTTCCAGATCATTGTCGGACTGCTGGTGCCGGACAAAGGACAACTGGTCTTCCAGGGAACAAGTGTGAAAGATAAAGCCGACTTGCGTGCGCTGCGCAAAGAAGTTGGCTTTCTCTTTCAAAATTCCGACGACCAGCTTTTCTCGCCTACGGTTATAGAAGATGTGGCCTTTGGACCCCTCAACCTGGGGTTTGACCCAGCTGCAGCAAGAGAGATTGCCATGGAAACCCTCGACGACCTGGGTCTTTCAGGTTTTGAGGAGCGAGTGACTCACAAACTTTCCGGTGGTGAGAAAAAACTGGTCGCGCTGGCTACAATACTTGCCATGAAGCCCAAAATGCTGCTCCTTGATGAACCAACCAACAACCTCGATCCGGAAACCCGGGGACGCCTCATCGGTATTTTACAAAGGCTGGATCTCTATCAGATTATTATTTCCCATGACTGGGACTTTTTATCCCAGACGAACTCAATCCTCTACCAGATTGAGCACGGGCATATCCACAGGTGTGAAGAGGATCATATTCACGTTCACAGCCATATCCACAAAGCTGGAGATCACCCGCACCGCCACGACCTGAAGCATTGAGCAAAAAACTAAATACCTATGGTTATAAAAACTGTCACTGAAAATATTGCTCTCAAAGAACTTCTCAAAAAAACCATGCAAGTCATGCTGAAGAGTTCGGGGGCGGAAAGGGGAGTGATGGTGTTCAATGAAAAAAATGAGTGGTATCTAAAGATTACCGGTTCCAACCGCAGGGAAGAGCTAGAAATACAAGAAAATATCCCCCTGACGAGTCAAGATAAAATACCCGGCACACTTGTTGATCACGTTATCCGGAGAAAAAAGGCTGTTGTTCTCAATGATGCAAGGCAGGAGAACATGTTCAGCGAT
>Ga0307988_1000721_pt1 | contig 21407 bp, 19 predicted proteins | sample EllFjometagen183_FD_203166 | JGI IMG/M metagenome (GOLD analysis project Ga0307988, IMG submission 203166) | Marine microbial communities from Ellis Fjord, Antarctic Ocean - #183 | ecosystem: Environmental > Aquatic > Marine > Unclassified | place: Southern Ocean | collected 2014-10-08 | reverse complement strand
GCACATATTCCGTTTAAAATATTAAGAAGTCAGAATTTTATGAATGAAATTTTTGAAATTTTGATTATAAAATTCGACTCTTTGTTTAAGACAGGTTAAATTATCACAATGATTTTATTTACATACGGCTCCAGGTGTAGTTATTATACAGGATGCTGCCTGATAAAGGTGTCAATGTATACACTGTCAACGTAATGACAATGGATTTTGGTGATTCAGTCATTCCTCCGTCTATCCCGATGTATGAGCATATTATTAACAGTGCAAAAAGTTTATAATCTCAACTAAGTCAAATTTATACATCTAAAACTGATGATCAGTTATGGGATATGTTCGGAGTAACTCCCATGATAAGAGTTAACGATGTACAAAGTGAATTCACAAGCATATTTAGCAAATTTACTAGAGATCAGTAATGAAGAATAAATAAACTAATAGGCTGTGATTAATATTAATCACAGCCTATTATATTTATGAATTAACTTTATACGTTGTTAATAATGAAGATTAAAAAAATAATTTAGAATGATATCATACTATAGTATACTCTTTATAAATATTATTGATTATCAGATTTATCCTGAATTTGCTATAATACTCCATTAGCTCCAGCATTTATTACCATAGTACTTTCAATTTTTGTGTTTTTACCTGCACCAATGACAATGTCTGCATTTTTTGACATTGTTACCAGGTTTACGCATTTTTCAATACTACAGTGAATATCGCTGAATAATAGTAGTTTCATAATGATGTTTAAATTTGTTTGAAAATATAATCAGGTTTAATCTCCATACTATCATGTAAATGGCTTTCTTTAGTAATACCTGATAGCAGTAGCACAGAAGAGCAACCATAATTATTTGCTCCAAGTATATCAGATTTCAAGGAATCTCCAACTACAAGAATTCTCTTATTATCGTTAAAATTTAAATTTTTATATTCATCTTTCAAATGCTTTATCGTATAATCATAAATAGCTTTATATGGTTTTCCCAAGTAGATATGGTTAACTTTTATCCCATATTCTGTTAATATTGATAAAATAAATCTTGAAACTCCACCGGCTCCAACATGTATTGCAAGCTCATCTCCAATGGGCCAGTAGCTATCAGGATTTGGGGTTATTAAATATGCATCAGGTTTAATGATAAATAAGTTAATTACTGAGTTAATTGTAGTTTCCCAGTCATAATTTAGTTCTCCAACAATCACACCATCACAATCAAGAAGTTCAGAAAGTTTTTTTGTCGTTTGGATATTGCAAGTATCTGAGTAGAGTGGGTCTCCGAATTCACCCATTATAAAAAATTTTTTATTTTCTAACTGCTCGTCTTCTACAACATGATTAATAGCATTACCACATGATATAACAGATTCTTTTGTTATATTGAACCCGGCAGTGTGAAACCTTATTGCTTTAGTCTCTGGAGAATGTACTCCATCATTAGTCAGAGCTATAAATGGTGTATTTTCAGCTTGTAGGAGTGAAATTAATTCTAATGCACCTGGAAGAGAGGTTTCACCAACACATAATGTTCCATCTACATCAAAACAGATCGCATCGTAATCTGTTTTATTTAGTTTCCACCATTCTAAAAAATTTATTTTTTCAATTTTCATAGTTTATTCGCTTATATTGTTAATTTTGTTACACCATCCATATTTTACTATTGTAAGATGATTGTATTTCCATCACTACATTACCTTTACCGTAATTTAATTTATCATCATTCCATTTTAATGGATTACTTTTAATATATTCTGAAATTCTGTAATATTCATTTTTATTTCGAATAATATGTTCCCAATAATTTCGTTGCCATAATTTTTTATTAAATGGTTGCCAGTGATTTTGTTTAACACCATGAATATATTCATGCGTTGTAATTGATTTAAATGCCTGAACGATCCGTCCGACGGTATCATCCAATGTCCCGTAGGGGCGAACCTTGTGTTCGCCCGAATTGTGTTCGCCCGAATTGTGTTCGCCCGAATTGTGTTCGCCCGAATTGTGTTCGCCCGAATTGTGTTCGCCCGAATTGTGTTCGCCCGAATTGTGTTCGCCCGAATTGTGTTCGCTCGAATCCATTGTGTGCATAATATTATTAAAATTCTTATCATGCGGGCGAATACAAGATTCGCCCCTACATTTGTCGATGTAAATAATCCCATGGAAATGATTGGGCATAACAACATATTCGTGTAATTGAATATATTTGAATCGTTGCAACAAATCAAACCATTGAATTGAAACCATTTTTCCTGCATCATTTAATATCATTTGATTATTTGTAATTGTACCTAATAAATGCTTTTTATTTTGAATGCAAATGGTAATAAAATACAATCCTGTCTGTGAATAATCATAATTCTTTAATCTAATGGATTTTCGTTGTGGGAGATTAGGGCTCATAATATGTTATTTTTTATATATGTACCTTTGACCAGGCGTACAAATATGTGTTTTAAGGTTCGGATATTTAATGTCCATATAATCCGTAAATAGTTTAGGATCTATAGTGTTACCAGCAAACATTCCATAGTGTGCGGGTACAATTAATTTTGGTTTTAAATTTCCACAGAGATCTGCTGCTTCCTGATATGTCATATTTCCCAGACAGTTTGCACGCAGTCTTTTTGCATCCCTACCATTTATAGGTACAAATGCTATATCAAAATCCCATTTTTGAAGTTTAGTTTCCATTCCCTCATAAAGGCACGTATCTCCGGAATGATAAATGGTGAAATTGTCAGTTTCAATAATAAAACCAAGATAAGGGAAATGTCCAGTCTTAGTGTCCTGATCAAAAAACTCATGAGCAGCTGCAATTCCTGTAACTTTTATACCATCGACTTGAACCGTAAAATTATCACCACATCCAAATACCCTATCTGGACTTATTTTTAATTCTTCTATAAGACTGTTTCTAAGTAATTCTGGTACTATTAATTTAGTTGTTGAATTTAGTTTAACAAATTGCTGCAAAAGAGGGTGATCTATATGATCTATATGGTCATGACTGCCTAAAATTAAGTTTGCATTGACTATCTCTTCTGCATTTAACAAAGGAGGAAGCAATCGATCTGAGCGATCTGATAGGAATGGGTCTATGTACAATATTGAATTGTTAATTTTTAAAACAAAACTATGTTGTCCCAGCCACCAAAATGCTACTTCATTTATATCTAGTGTACAGTTGTTAATATCATTAACCAGCTCTTTATTTTTTAACATAGTATATTCGCTTTCTTCTGGTGATGTGAACACTTTTATACTTGAAACAACAATCGAGTTTTCGAGATTTTATCTCCTGATACAGCCTTAAATTGGCCATATTACTGTGTCAGGTCGTAGCTTTTGAGCGACTGTGTCGGGTCGTATCCCCGCGAATGCGGTGGCGAAGCCTGAAATATCGAAAACAAAAATAACTTCACTATACTTGTATTTATAAGTATATCAAATGCACTCGAATTTTCCATTATAACTTAAACCGGATGAGGTTATTCTTACATTAATTATTTCATAATATAACAAAAATATAATACCTTTAGTATAATTATAGTTATAAAATCGAAAAAATATGGCTTTAATATGAATTTAGCTCACTTTTTCTATCTGTTTACCATTGAAAGATTAATGTTGCTATATTAAATTCTATACTTTTAACCTAATTTTTAATTTTATTACATAATAGTTTACACTTATATATGAAAAGGTAGAGCAGATAATGTTTAAAGCAGTTAAAGGGAGAGCAAATTTTCCAGCACTTGAAGAGGGGATACTGGAATTTTGGAATAAAAATAAAATATTTGAGAAATCATTGGAAGCCAGAAAAGACTGCGAAGAATACATTTTTTATGATGGCCCTCCTTTTGCTACCGGACTTCCTCATTATGGACATTTACTTGCAGGTACACTTAAAGATGTAATTCCTCGTTATCAAACAATGAGAGGGAAACTTGTTGATAGGACGTTTGGTTGGGATTGTCATGGCTTACCTGTCGAATACGAAATGGAAAAAGAACTTAAGCTTTCCAGTAAAAAAGATATCGAAGAATACGGGATTGGCAAATTCAATGAATCCTGCAGAGGTATTGTATTAAGATATACCAAAGAGTGGGAGAAAATAGTAAACCGTATGGGAAGATGGGTTGATTTTTCCCGTGGTTATCATACCATGGATAAAAACTACATGGAATCCATATGGTGGGTTTTTAAACAGCTATGGGATCAAGGATTAATTTATGAAGGTTATAAAATAGTTCCATACTGCCCACGCTGTTCTACTCCATTATCTAACTTTGAAGCAAATCAGGGTTATGCTGATGTTGTTGATCCTGCAATAACTGTAAGATTTCAATTTACGAATGAAAGTAACTGTTATTTCCTAGCCTGGACTACAACTCCATGGACTCTTACTTCAAATATGGCATTAGCTGTTGGAGCTGATATTGATTATGTTAAAATAGCTGATGGTGATAATTTTTATATTCTTGCAGAGTCAAGGCTTGATGCCTATTATAAAAATTCTGAAGATTATAAAGTGATCGCTAGATTTAAAGGTGAAGATCTTCTTGGCCATACTTATATACCTCTGTTTCCATATTTTGAAGAACTAAAAGAAGAAGGTGCTTTCAGAGTTGTAACTGCTGATTATGTCAGCACAAATGATGGTACTGGAATAGTACATACTGCTCCTGGATTTGGTGAGGATGACTCAGCTACAGGTAAAAAACATGGAATTCCTGAAGTTTGTCCTATCGATGAAGCGTGTTGCTTTAAAGCTTCTGTTTATGACTATAAAGGGATTTATGTTAAAGATTGCGATAAAAACATTATCAGAAGATTAAAAGAGGAAGGTAAATTGGTCCATAGAGGAACAATAAAACATAGCTATCCTCATTGTTGGAGAGATGATTCTCCGCTTATCTATCGTGCTATAGCCACCTGGTTCGTCAGGATTGATAAAATTAAAGAAAAAATGCTGAATGCTAATAGGCAGATACAATGGGTACCATCACATCTGAAAGATGGTCGCTTTGGTAAATGGCTGGAAAATGCTCGTGATTGGAATGTAAGTAGAAATCGTTACTGGGGATGTCCTCTCCCGATATGGAGAAATAAAGATACCGGAGAGGCTGTGTGTGTAGGCTCTATTGAAGAATTGGAAAAATTAACCGGAGAAAAGGTTGACGATATACATAAACATTTTATTGATCATCTTAAAATAAAATCATCTTCTGGTGATGGTGAGCTTACAAGAGTAGAAGAAGTACTGGATTGCTGGTTTGAGAGCGGTTCAATGCCTTATGCTCAAAAGCATTATCCATTTGAAAATAAAGAATTGTTTGAAAATAATTATCCTGCTGATTTTATCGCTGAGGGGTTGGATCAGACACGCGGATGGTTTTATACTTTAGTTGTTTTAGGAGCTGCTCTTTTTGATAAACCGGCTTTTAAAAATGTTGTTGTTAATGGTTTGATTCTTGCTGAAGATGGACAGAAAATGTCTAAACGTAAAAAGAATTATCCTGATCCTATGGTTATCATAAATCATTACGGAGCTGATGCATTAAGACTGTTTATGTTGAGCTCACCTGTTGTCAGAGGTGATGATTTACGCTTTTCTGAAGATAGCGTTAAGGAAACATTAAGAAATGTAATCCTGCCAATATGGAATTCGTATAGTTTCTTTATCACATATGCAAGAGTTGATAACTGGGAGCCTCCAAAAGGCGAGGTACAAACTCCTAAAAATCTTTCTAATCCGTTAGACAAATGGATTCTTTCATCGCTTTGCCAGATGGTCAATGAAATAAGAGATAACATGGATAATTATCATCTTCAGAAAGCTGCTAACCGTTTTGAGGTCTTTATTGAAGATTTAACAAATTGGTACATAAGACGTAGTAGAAGAAGGTTCTGGAAAAGTCAGAATGACAGTGATAAAGATGAAGCATACAGAACTCTTCATTATGCACTTATTACTTTTGTTAAAACTGCATGTCCTTTCATTCCGTTTATCACTGATGAAATATATCAGAATTTAAAAACTGATGAAATGCCTCAGTCTGTTCATCTTTGTGATTATCCTGAAATTTCAAGCGATGTTAGGGATGAAGAACTTGAAGAACAGATGCAGCATACAATTACTGCCGTTTCTCTTGGTCGTTACCTTAGAATTAAAAGAGAAATAAAAGTACGTCAACCTTTGCGTAAAGTTGTTATAATTACAACAGATGATAATATCAAAAAGCTTCTTAGCGAAACAGCTGATATTATTAAAGAAGAACTCAATGTAAAAGAACTTGAATTTAAAGATGATGAAGAAGAACTGGTTGATCGCAGTACTAAAGCAAACTTTAAAGTTCTAGGTCCCCGTATTGGAAAAGATATGAAGGAAGTTGCCGGTATTGTTGCGAAATTTGATGCACATATCATTAGCTCTATTTTAGATGGTCAGACATATACAATCCAATTATCATCCGGTAAAAAACTTGAGCTAGGACGTGATGATGTTCTTGTTTTTAGAAAAGAAAAAGAAGGATTGACTGTTGCAACTGAAGACAATATAAGTGTAGCTCTTGACACAACTTTAGATTGTGCTCTTGAAGAAGAAGGTTTTGCGCGCGAAGTTGTAAGTAAGATTCAAAATATGAGAAGAGATATGGACCTTGAAGTTGCTGATAGAATTGAAATAAAATTCAGTGTACCTAAAAAATATATTTCTGCTTTGAAAAATCATGAAGAATATATCAAAACTGAAACTTTAGCGCTTAAAGTAACAGAGGTAAATGAAACTAGTGAAGATGGAACTTGTGAGATTAACGGTAATGCCTGCCGCTTAATAATTCAAAAAATTCAATAGATAAACATTTATAATAAAATATAAAAGCATTAGAACTCAAAGTTAATTCTAATGTTTTTTTGTTATCTATATTAATTTATCCTTTAAACTGAATTATTTTGGTATGATGATCATTAGGCACAGAGTCTTTTTGTTTTTCGCAAAACAGTGAAATGAATATAAGACAGATAATTTTGATATTTATAGAATTACTGGTGGCCGATTTTAAATAATTATAGAGAGCAAAAATTTCAGGAATAGATTCCAAACTCTCAAAACATGCTATCATATATTCTATAATACTATCTGTATCGATTTCACCTTTATAGTATTCTATCAAGATTTTATCTGGTTTTTGCTGTAGATTTTTTACTTTATCCTCATCAAATGATTCAAATATTTTCAGTACCCCAAGTTGAATATCATTGCTACAAATTCTTAAGAATTCATAAAATATATCACCTATTCCTAGCATTTGTGCTATGCAGCATAAAAGTTCATCGTTGACGACTTCTCGGCTTTTGCATGAAACAGGCGTAAAACATTTATTTTTATTGCTCATTTCATTTTCCTCGTTCGTGCATAGCAATTGCATGAATTTATCAAGCATGATCGGGAGTATTTTATCATCAGTCATATGAGAGAGAGCTAGTGAACCATATATCATAACTCTTGGGTTTCTATCTTTCTTGAAAATATCAATTATTTCAGGATAACTTTCAGAATCATCTAGCATCACTAACCCAAGTAAGCTCACTGCTCTAAGTGAAAAATCTTCAGATTTTAAATATTTTCTTAGAAATGGTATAGCCTCCTTAACTTTATGTCTGGCCAAAATCATTGCAGCTAAATAAGCCGTTGCGTACTCTCCATATTCTAATTCGTTCATTATAGCCTTTATTGCTTTATCTGTTAGGTTCAATTCATGAAAAGATTTCAAAGCAACTACTTTAATAAGATGTCTTGGTGATTCCAAATAGTATATTAAACTGTCTTGGGACGAGTCTGATTTCATGTCTCCAAGTTTTTGAACATTTCCCCATTCATCCATGAGTGATCCATATTTGCTTATTTTCTGCATGACATATAAATTGTGCATTTCCTGAGGGGCAAACATAAGACCTAAGACAGAGCTGACTTTCCAATTTGAATTAGTTACCGGTTTTAATTTATAAATGAAGATAAAAATAGGAATGGTGAGTATAAACATGACAGTATAATAAAATCTGAACAGATGATGAGGCGGGGCAATTTCAGATAACAGATGAATTAAACCACCTCCGATTAATAATCCAGTAATTCCAGCCACTGCTCCTCCGATAACTGTAAACCATAAAGATACACCAACACTTCTTTCTCTGGGAATTAATGCAAGATAATAATGGTTTAAATTGGCATCCAAGCCTGATAAACAAATACCTCCAATAAAAAAAATGATTGAACAATAACCCCATTCAAACTCAAGAGGAGCAAATATCCAAAGTAGACATATTATCAGTAGTAGAATTATATAAATAATTAATAGTGGTTTAGGTCCTGTTTCTTCCGATATGATCCCATTTATATATGTTATTATTATTCCTCCACCCAGTTGAATAAGAGCATATAATACAGCCGTACTATCAGATACTCCATAAGATTTCAATGCTAGAATGGAGATAGGTACAATAAGTATCAGACATGCTCTTACAACTGATCGAGTAATAAGAAAATTTCTGTACTCTTTTACTTTTAGGATATAGGACAGTAATTTTTTTGTGTTAAGGTTTCTGGCTGAATTTCTTGGGACTTTTGTTTCTTTCATCGTTATAAAAACAGTACTGCAGACGAATTCTATAATTGCACCAATAAAAATTATAAGCTGAAAAATTATAATTTTTTTATCAATGAACATTAATAAAAAAACTAACCCCATTGCTAATAATTGGGCAATAGTATAGACAAGAAAATATTGTGATGAAAAACTTCCCTGATTTTCACTCGTCGTGAATTCCCCCATCAATGGCTGGGTTGATGCTGTACCTATCGCTTTAAATACATAAAAAAGAAAAGTTATCAGGGTTATTAATAGCATTATTAGAGGTTTACTATTAACAAAATAAAATACTAGAGGTATTAATGATAAGGAGATAGCTGCAATTCCACAAACTATCCAGGCACTTCTAAGTGTGGCTGAAGCACCTAATTTGCCGATTAATCCTTTCCCGGTAAAAGCAAAAAGTGTTGCTAAATATCCAAAAGAAGATATTATTGCTACTACAGCGTCTGTACATCCAATACGTAATAAATATAGACTTAAGATATTTCCCGTTATAAATGTTAAGGCAACGCCATTTAAAAAAGAAAACTGGATGATTTTTTTTCTGCCAGTTTCCTGTTGAGATAATGAAAGCTTTCCATCAATGATCATAGTTGTTCCTATATTTAACTCTTAAATATTAGACAGTTTTTCCTCTATGAAAAAAATTGTATTCTCATTCGTTATTTTTTTGTTGCAACAATAGCACCTCGTTCTGCTAGCTCTGTAGTATACAATCCAGGACCACAACCAAAATCTACTAATACTGTGTTTTCATTTACTCCAAAATGAGAAACGATCCAATCGACTGAACTATTAATAAAATCACCTTTTCGTGATGACATATCAACAGATTCATTTAGATGGTATTGTAGTATTTGCTTTGATGTATGTTCATCTGTCCATAACTCTTCAGCTGTATAAAACTGAAAAGGTGCAGGACAAGTATTGATTTCAACAAGTTGTTGATATATTTTGATTCCTGTATTTACCTAATAGATTCTAACTGATTAAGTTATATTAATTTTTAGAAATTGGATGATCTCTATTTAATTCTAGCAGGACCCAAAGATTACCATATAAATCTTCAAATACTGCAACCAGACCGTATTCCTGAGTCTGGGGTTTCCTTATGAACTTAATTCCTTTGGATATCATATCATTATAATCTCGCCAAAAATCATCAGTATTTAGAAATAAAAATACTCGCCCTCCAGACTGATTACCAATAAAAGATTCTTGTATTGGGTTAGAAGCTCTGGCTAAAAGCAATGAAACTCCTTTGGAACCTGGAGGAGAAATAACTACCCAGCGTTTATCCTGCTCTGATTGGTATGTATCCTCTTTTAATTCAAAATTTAATTTTTTAGTATAGAAATCAATGGCCTCATCATAATCTTTAACAACTAATGCTATATGCACGATTGACTGTTTCATTACTTTCTTTTCGGTCATATTATTCCTTGAACTGTTATTCGGGCTTTATGTTTGCTCTTTTTTTTGACTTCTTCAACCATTTGTCTCCAGTAGTCAGATACAAAAGGTGGGTTTTTCATGCTGTCAAGAATATAAAAGCGATCTGCACGTGATAAGTCAAGAACTGCTGTAATCATTTCTTTCGATAGTACCCTGCTTCTGCAAATGGGAGCTCATTTGGTTCTCTACTGAAAGAATAACCACTTAAGGTTTGTTTGACATCTGGAGATTTAGCAATAGTGTTTGCTACGCTTGAAACTTGTAACTTCTTATTTACTGATTCTCCAATACCTCTAATATTTATAGTCATATATTATTTTTTTTGTGAATTTCTAAAAATACCAAGCATATATGACTTTTCGTTTAGATCTACTGTACCTGCGCTGATATCTACATAAATAATATTGCCGTTCTTCTTCTTCATCCTTAGGTTATTAGTTATTGATAATTCCCCTTCCGCATGTTTCCTAAACTGTTCCATAATATAGGGAATATCTTCCGAAGGATGGACATCAAAAATATTGAATTTTTTGATATCATTCTTTTTATAGCCCATCATTTTACAAAATGCTTTATTAGCAAGAACAAATTTTTTACTTTCTGGTTCTACAAGAGCCATTCCTTCAATTGCATTATCAAAAATTAACCTGAATTTATCTTCAGATTTCTTTAAAGCATTTATCATATTATTACTTTTAGTAATATCCATGGCATAATGCAAGTATAATTTATCTCCGTTATCGCCCATGCCTATATATTTCCAGTATATATCCCAAATTTTCCCAAAAGCTCTAAGTTCAGGATTCTTAGTGATTGTATGCATATCAATAGCCTCATCAGCAAGGCAGAAAGTACATTTTATTCCATCTACATCTCCTTTGTGATGCCTAAGCTTATCTTCTTCACTTATATATTCTGTTTTTCCAAATTCTTTCCAACAATAACCGTGTAATTGAGCACCGAATTCCAAAGCTATTTTATTTGCTGCAATGATCTTTCTTTTGTGATTAATAATCATTGCAGGGTGTGGTAATGAATCAAAAATAACTTTTTCTAAGTTTCTACTTATTCTTAATTCATTTTCTATTTTCTTACTTTCGGTGATGTCCCTGCCTATACCAAAAACTCCAATAACATTTCCGTTTTTATCCAATATCTGTTCCTGTTTATACTGGAATATGCGGCCATTTTTGAAAGTAAGCTCAAATATTGTTCTTTCACCTTTCAAAGTTCTTGGGTAAACATCGGATACAATTTTTTGACTTTCATCTGTATACAGTGGCAGGAAAGGTTTGTTGATAATATCTTTCAAAGATAATCCAGTTGCCTCTTCTGTAAATTTATTACAGTATGTAATATTACCGTTAATGTCTGTTTCATATGCGATATCTCCCAGATTTTCGAGGAAACTTCTATATTTTTCTTCGCTTTTAGTTAGTGCTTTTTCAGTCATAACACGTGAAGCTATTCTTCCAAGACGTTCAGCTATGACATTTAGTAATGTCCTTTCTTCTTTTAAAAATGGTCTTATATCAGTTGGTGACATTTCTTTAGTGCAGAATACTTCTAAAGTGCCGACTTTTTTATTATTGATATTAACAGGCGAGTCCATTTTCCATCGTGATTCAGAAAATTTTGCAGTCAAATACTTTTTATCATTAATTGACAACCGAGCGGATGTCTTTTCTGGATATAACCATGAAGGAATTAGATCAATAACTCTTTGATATATTTCAGATAGGGTAATATTCGGAGTATCAATAAGATTTGATATTTCATAAAGGCAGTTGAGTTCTTTGACTAGCTCTTTAAGGTCATGCGTTTTATTTTGCAGATCAGCTGTACGCTTGGTTACCAAATATTCTAACTTTTCATGGCTGTTATCCAGTTCACTTTCTAAGTGTTTTCGTTCGGTTATATCCACAAAAATACAAATAATACCAATGATTTTTCCTGCTCTTTCAGAAATAGGTATTCTGGATGTCAATCCCCATTTCTGTTTCCTTGTGCCTGGTATGAAATTTTCTACTCCAGTAATTGGTTTACCCGTGGAAATCACGTTAATATCCAGGGCATTATTTATTTTAGCCTCTTTTGCAGGAAATAAATCAATATCTCTTTTACCTGTAATAATCATATTAGCGTTAATTTTTAACATTTTTAAAAAAGAATTATTAGCTATAATGAATCTTTGATTTGTATCTTTTATGTAGAAAGCAGTGTCTAAGGAAGAGATTAGAGCGTTTATTATTGTGGATGCGTGATTTAATTTATTGTCCAACATATCAATTTGATGTTTTAACTGCTTCATTGTATTATCACGTTTAACTGTGTCAAAATCTGCAATTTCCAGTAATGACTGTACGGGTTTAGAAAAATCTTTTATCATACTTGCTTTTACTGGTTTAAGATCTGATACTTCAGCAATATCTGTGTTTATAGCTCTTGCAAGAGCTCTTATATTTGCCTCTGATGGTATTCTTTTACCCTTTTCCCAAGTCCATAAACTAACACGAGAAATATTTGCGATGTCTGTCACATTCTGCATTGATATTTTTTTTAATTGTCGAATTCTCTTAAATTTCTCTGCATAGAATTTCATTTTTAACCCTTATTCAAAATAGCAATATAGTCATATATTTCAAGTTCATTGTATTGGCTGTATATAATAATACTATTGAGCATTATTAAATATTTAATATGTTAAGTAATGTTAATATACAGGGTTTATTTCAAAAAAAATGGATATGTTTATATTATGTATATTTATTATAATTTATAAGGAAATTTTGGTTGTTATTTAAATCTATTTTATTGGAAAAGAGATTCAGATATGTATGAATGGTGTAAAAAAGACATTTGTTTGTTTGAAAACGACAATGCTATAGAAGCAATGAACTATCTAAAAAGAATCTGTAAAGTACATTCTACAACGGGTTTGAATGAATGCCATAGATGTATGAAAAATGATGGAGGTGATTTTTCTGTTGACTGCCAGGCTCGCATGAAGACTGTATTTGAGTTAATTGATGGATTCTCTGAATTAACAAAAGATCATCAGCGATCTAAAGTTAATAGAACAATTAGACAAAAAATTGGGTTGGCATATGTTAGTAAATTTACTGAGTCATTGTTGAGAATAGGTAAGAAAAAATTATTTAAATGATATAACTACCATCAATAGGGTTCTTTATCTTTAATCTATAACAATTATCATTATCAGTAAAAAAAGATTCTTTGGTTATACTGGATATCATTTTTGCAGGTTTGTTATTTTTTATCATCAATTTCTTTTTTAACTAGTTCCACAACTTTTTTAAATCTAGGAATATTTTGTTCATCAACAGACATTAAAGTTTTATGTGCAATAAGAACTGTATTAGCTGTATCATCTGCTATTTTTGAGTTTAAATTTTGCCATTCATTGATATTTAAATCAAATTGGTGAGGTTCATTGAAAGTGAACAGATTTTGAATTCCCAGTTCTTTTAGCAGCTTGAAGTTTTTATTATCAATATTAATTATATAGACTAAAATATCTTTTCTATTAGCTTGAAGTCCTAAAAAGGCAAGTGTTCCCATAAAAGTACTGTCCATCCAGCTACAAAATCTAAAATCTACTATAATTTTGGAAATTATACCTGTAATTATATTTTCAGCAAAATTTTTTAAAGGGGGGCTGCATTCAAAAGTAGCACGTCCTTCAATTTTTATGTTATAGCCATCATCATCTCTGGCAATCATAATCTTTGCTTTATGCATTTTTTAACCTGCTTTAATTATGCTGAATTTAAGTCATTACTGCTGTATGTTTTTATTTACAGCAGTAATTAAATAGATTGTTGATTTTAATATATTACCAGAAAAGATATAAATTCCAGCCGTGTTTTAATAATTTACTCAATATTTTTATTTTGTAGTGCTCAATCTATAGATACATAAAGTTTCTTTTCTCAGTTTAATAAAACTGCTTTGATTCTACGAATTCCTTTGCTAGAGCTTTCTTCTTTTTTGATTTTGAAGTTTTTAAGATGCTTAGTATTATCTACGTGTGGTCCACCACAAATTTCTTTACTGAAATCTCCAATAGAATATACTTTAACTACAGCTCCATACCTATCTCCAAATAATCCAATTGCTCCTAAGTCTTTTGCTTCATCTACACTCATTTCTGAGAATTGAATAAGCAAATTTTTGTTAATTACTTTATTTATTAAATTTTCAACTTCAGTTATCTGTTCTTTTGTCATCTTTTCAGGATGAGTAAAGTCAAAACGTAATCTTTCAGCTGTAATATTTGAACCTTTTTGCATTACATGTGTTCCAAGTACTCTTCTTAAAGCTTCATGAAGTAGATGTGTTGCAGTATGAAGTGCGGCTGTTTGTTCAGAATTATCAGCAAGTCCTCCTTTGAATTTTTGTTCAGCTCCCTGTCTTGAGAGTTCTTGATGTCTTTTATAGGCTTTTTTAAACCCATCACTGTCTACTTCAAAACCGTGCTCGTTTGCCATTTCCAAAGTTAATTCAATTGGAAAACCATATGTTTCATATAGGAAAAAGGCTTTTTTGCCACTAATGACCTTTTTCTGAATGTGAGCAGGTACTCTTGATATTAATTTTTCAAATTCACGTGTACCTTTTTCAAGGGTAATTGAAAACTGATTTTCTTCAGTACCAAATTTATCTTTGATTATGCTGGATTTTTCACTTAGCTCAGGATAGACATATGAATATTCTTCTATGACGACAGTTGCTATTTTAGAAGTAAAACGTGAGTTAATCCCAAGTTTGCGTCCTTCCCTGATTGCACGTCTAATCAATCTTCTCAGGATATAACCCTGGTCAACATTACTTGGAGTAAGATCATCGCTCATCATAAAAGTTGCAGCCCTGATATGTTCCACAAGTATTCTTTCAGAAGAATTTCTTTTGTCCGGTGTTTGAATATTTCTAATTTCATCCAGTTTATTGAACAAAGGTATGAAAAGTTCTGTATCATAACATGTTGCTTTACCTTGAAGAATTGCTGTAACCCTTTCTAGCCCCATTCCTGTATCAACATTAATCTGTGATAATGGCTCATATTTCCCATCTTCGGTTTTATGATACTGCATGAAAACATCATTCCATATTTCTACCCAGTTTTTATCTGTAGGGTCAAAGAGTTCGGGAGCTGGGAGAGAACCTACCCAGTAAAACATTTCTGAATCAGGGCCGCACGGGCCTGTCTGTCCTGCCGGTCCCCACCAGTTATCTTTTTTAGTAAGTTTAGCGATTCTCTTGTCTGATATACCGAGTTCAATCCATTTATTATAAGCTTCTTCATCGAATGGAGCATCATCGTCTCCTTTGAATACAGTAAATGCTAAACGATCAATTGGCAAATTTAAACAATCTTTGCCTGTTAAAAATTCAAAACTATATTCAATAGCTTCTTTTTTGAAGTAGTCACCAAGTGACCAGTTTCCTAACATTTCAAAAAAAGTAAGATGGCAGATATCACCTACTTCATCAATATCACCTGTTCTTATACATTTTTGTGATCCTACCAGTCTTTTTCCAAGCGGATGTTTTTCACCAATCAGGTAAGGAACCAGTGGGTGCATACCGGCTGTCGTGAAAAGTACTGTTGGATCATTTTCGGGAACAAGTGATGCACTCTTTATATATTTATGATTTTTTTCAGTAAAAAAATCGATATACTTTTGTCTCAGTGTTTTTGCCTTCATTGCTTCAAGCTTTCTGTAAATTGCTAAATTTGGTGTTAATATGCTAATTAATCAAAAATTTAAATCTCAAATATTTGAAATTTTAATTCACATAGATAATATATATATTCATTTTATTAAATTTTCATTCAATCAAAATGAATATGTAATATACAGAAAGTATTTTTGTTTTCGAATCTATTAACGTAAAATTAGTCTTGATTCTTCAAAATACTCTAAAAACAAAATTCCTTGGATGGTAATAATAATAAAATAATTTACAAGAAGTACATATAATTTGTGTGTCGCTAAAACGATACACAAATTATTAATAAAAATTCATATTAATAATACATACTGCTTTATAGGAGATTACTTATGAACACATTTGATATAAAAGAACAAAAAATATACATTGATAAAATTGGAATAGATGATCTAGCTGAAGAATATGGAACTCCTACCTACGTTTATAATGAACAGAGAATACGGGAAAATTTTAGAAGAGCTTATAAGGCTTTTACGAAATACTATCCCAATTTTAAATTTTTCTATGCTGTGAAAGCATGTAATAATCCTGCAATTGTAAATATTTTACGTCAGGAAGGTGCAGGAATTGATGCTGCCAGTATTAATGAAATTTTACTTGCAAAAAAAGTGGGGCTTGGTGGAGAGAATGTAATGTTCAGTGGTAATTTCCTTTCAGATGAAGATATAAAAGAAGGTTTAGATAGCGGAGTAATTTTTAATCTTGATGATGTCTCTATTTTGCCACGTGTTTTGAAATACAAAGTTCCTGAGATACTCTCTTTTAGAATAAATCCTGGCTATGGTCGTAGCAATGTTGGTGAATTTGTTACAAATGCCGGTCCTGGAGCAAAATTTGGAGTTCATCCTGATATGGTTACCGATGCTTATCGTCAGGCTAAAGAAGCAGGTGTCAAACGTTTTGGTGTACATATGATGCCTGGTTCATGTATTAACGATCCTGAATATTTTGCTTTTGTTACAAACTTGCTGATGGAAATCGTTGGAAAAACAGCAAGAGAGCTTAATATTGAATTTGAATTTATTGACTTAGGTGGTGGTTTAGGTATACCTTATAGTGAGAGTGAAGATGCTCTCGATATTGAAAAAACAGCTGAGCGGGTTGCAGAAACATTTAAAGCTGCAGTACAGAAATATGGAATGAAAGCTCCAAGGTTAATGATGGAGCCTGCAAGATATTTTGTTGGTGATGCTGGAGTTGTAATTGGAAAAGTTCATTCAATAAAACAATCATACACAAAAATAATCGGAACTGATGTTGGAATGAATATTCTTGCAAGACCTGCATTTTATGGTTCTTATCATAATATACTTTTTAATGATCGTATTAATGATGTTACTGAAAAGAGCGGTTTATGTGGTCAACTGTGTGAAAATACTGACTATTGGGTTAAAGAGAGAGAATTTCCTGCTACTGTACAGGAAGGCGATATAATGTTGGCTGCAGATGCAGGAGCTTATGGTTTTGGTATGAGTTATCAGTATAACGGAAGACTACGTCCTGCGGAAGTTTTAGTTAATGGTGATCAAAGTTATCTTATTCGTGAAAGAGAATCTTTTGATAATATGATTCCTGGTATTGAGTTACCTGCCTATTTAAGTAAATAATTATAAACCTAATCACATTATGTGTATGTTATATTAATGTTAGTAATCAGAAAGTTTGATTTATGGATTTATTTGATGAAATTATAAAGAGTTTAAAATATGAGTCTGAATTTTCTGATCTAACATATATTTCACCTGAAGTTCTGAATGATTTTAATCATACCTTAGTAAATAAACCAGTACAGCAAAAACATCCTAAACACATAATGCAGGTTGATAATAAAACTCTACAAAAAACTAATCCAGTTAATATGTATGAGGATGAAATTAAAAATATAGCTCCTAAGCAGTTTGCAGGTGAACAGGTTAATTCAAATATTTCTTCTTTAAGTTTTGACCAGTTAAAAAATATTGTTAATAATTGTAAAAATTGTCGTTTATGTGAATCAAGGCGAAATATTGTTTTTGGAGAAGGAAATCCTAATGCTGAATTAATGTTAATTGACGAAGGACCGGGAAGAGATGAAGATGAACAGGGAAAACCATTTGTCGGAAAATCAGGTCAACTTTTAACTAAAATGCTTAAAGCTATGGGATTTGAAAGAAGTGATGTCTTTATCACAAATATTGTTAAATGCAGGCCTCCTCAAAATAGAAATCCTAATCCTGATGAAGCTGAAATATGTTTACCATTCCTTTTAAGACAAATTCAAATTATTAAGCCTAAAGTATTGCTTTTACTTGGAGCAGTTCCGTTGAAGTATATTTTAAATAAGACTGGAATTACTCGATTGCACGGTGAATGGTATGAGTTTATGGGGATTAAAACATTACCTACTTTTCATCCTGCATATTTACTACGAGATCCTAGTCAAAAAAAATATGCATGGAATGATCTGCAAAAAGCAATGAAAGTTCTTGGAAAAGAGTATGAAACTGAGAAGTATACTCAACGCGGTCCTAAATGATACTTTAAAGCTTGCGTTTTAAGTTTAAAATGTGACGCAGCGAAGCGATCATAAGTTACCTCTTGAGGTATAGTTTATCTCTTAATCTTTAGTGATTGTAGGTAAAGATCTTGCCAATTCTACATTTAGTATTGCTGGTTCTATAAATTTTACTTTTATGCTGGAATCATTTAACCAGCAGTCAACTTTCACTTGGTATATACCAGGCTTATTATAGTTAGCTACATCTACAAATGCTATTAAGTCATTTCTAGTTAGTATTTCTAAATGACTTTTACTTCCTCTTACAGTTATATTTACTTTATTAGCAATAAGTTTTGAGTTAAAGTAAGTGTTATTTTTACCTAGTAATATGTTAACAGGAATATTTTCAAATACCCTTGTTCCCATTGTTTTATATATTTCAACTTTTACTTGGACTGTATTTGGGCTTATTAATGTCTTTTCATCAGTAAGCTGCATATGCCTTTCTACCTGAAAATCATCAACGGTCGTTTGATCAAGAAATATTGGTTTAGTTGATATGCTGCTTATGTCATTAAGTATAGTTTGAGGACCTGTTAATGATACTGATTGAGGAATTACTTTTATATCACCTCTGGCATAATCTAATGGCGGAGATCCTTTAAATACAGGATATACTGGGACTGTTTTCGTGATTTGCTTATCACAATGGACTGTGATATTATTAGGGCTAAGTTTTATCAATGTTAACCCTGATGGAAGTAGTGCATTATTTTCACTTAGATTAATAATAAATGATTTATTGATATTAAAATTGTTGTGTTTAAGAATTTTTTTTGATATGTTTACTTCAATATTAATATCTGTAGGGGTGGTTAATCGTACTGTACGTTTGGTTCCTCTAACGGTTACGTCAATAAATTCAGGCTTAAAGTTCATTACCTCAATATTACCTTGAGCTAATACATGAACAGGTATCCTCTGAAAAACTTGTTCTTCTCCAAGTTGGTTGCTTACCTTTACGTAAACTAGGATTGCAAAAAAAATAGCGATCACTTTTCTTCCAAAGTTACGTCTGATGAAATTTGGAACATATGAATTTATTTTTTCTAGAGAATTTGATTTCATTTTATTTTTGTATGAATCCTGTTGCTTTATCCGAGTCAGCCATTTCATCAACTAACTCTTTAAATGTTTTTCCTTTTTCTTCATTAATCAATACATCAAGAAAACGTCTTAGTCGTTCAGGTCTAATGTTTTTTTTAATATTTCCTTTATAGGCAATTGAAATGCCGGCAGTTTCTTCAGATACCACCACCACTAACGCATCTGTTTCTTCAGTTACTCCAAGAGCTGCTCTATGTCTAGTTCCCATTGATCTTGTTAGTTCAGGATTTGTTGATAATGGAAATACGCAATGAGCATATTTGATTTTTCCTCCTTGAATTATAACGCCTCCATCATGCAATGATGTGTTAGGAAAAAAGATTGTCTCTAGCAACCTGTGTGTAATGACAGCATTAATTAGAACTGAATTATCAGCAAGGCCCCTTAAACCAATATTTTGCTCAATGACAATTAAAGCACCATGTCGCCGCCCTGCTAAATTAATAACTGCTGTAATAATCTCGTTTATTGTTTCTTGTTTCTGTATTCCTTTGGTAAATGGATTCTTTCCAATTTGCGCAAAAGCTCTTCGAAACTCGGGTTGAAAGATAACAATTACTGCAACTGCAAAAAAAGTCCACAAACCATTAAGCAGCCAACTTATCACTTCAAATTTCAGTAAGTCTGTAATGATTGTTACTATCATTATAACAAAAACTATTCCTGCGAGAACAGAAGCACTTTTAGTCCCCCTTATATAATATAGAATATAATAAAAAAGTATTGCCATTAATGCAATTTCAAGGATAGGGGTGATTGAAAAATACATGTATTCTAATATATATAAAAATATACTGTGCATTATGCATTCCTGTTAAGGTTAAAACCAGGCGAAATGATTTTAGGGAAATAATAAAAATGTATGAAACTAAAACATAACAAATGAACCAAAAATACATCCTGTATATTGGCGGAGAGACAGGGATTCGAACCCTGGGATGAAAAAATCATCAATAGTTTTCGAGACTACCCCGTTCGACCACTCCGGCATCTCTCCTTATATATACGTATAGTATTACTATATAACAATACTTGATATTTATTTATATTACCATATAATCAGTCGCAAATTTGGAATTAAAATAATAAAACTTAATAAAACTATATATAAAATATATTAAAAAACTAAATTATTTATATAAGTTAGGAGTAATTAACATTTTATTAACAATATGTAACTAATAATCGGTATAAATATAAAAAAGATTTTAAATATCTATATAAAAATGAATTATAATCCCAGTGATAAGTGATAAGTATTGCATTACTAAGTATATATGGCAATATGTAAAGCAAGATTATAATAGATTAGACTGAAATATTGTATTATGATTATTAAAATAAAATTTCATTATAAAACAATTTAAGTATAAATAGATAATAAAATGTTAAACATATTGACAATTAATTTATCTAAAAATTGTATACTGATAGATGTCGTAATAGTTCTAATATCTTATAAAGAAGGCAATTACATGACGACTGATAAAAACGATAATTAATGATTTATTTGGACACCCTAAAAAACCTCTAAAAAACTTAAAAAGGGGTTTGCAAGTTAGAAGTAGGGGGATACTTTAAGAGCTCTCCAACACAAGCAAGTGTTTGAGAGTTTTTTAATAATTTGCGAACGAAGTTGAGTGTAAATCAGGATTAAAACTGATAAGCATAAAAAACTTTAAAGTTTTTAATTAAACGGTTTGCAAGTTAAAAGAGAAGCGATACTTTAACAGTCCGCTAAGAAACACCGGTAACGGTGAATTAGATCGGCAAGCTCATTGAAAGTTTTGAATATTGAATTGTACGGACAACCGTGTAATCAATTTTATAGAGTTTAATATATATAACGAAAGTTATGTAGTTCTAATTAGAGAACGAA
>Ga0307988_1000720_pt1 | contig 21434 bp, 17 predicted proteins | sample EllFjometagen183_FD_203166 | JGI IMG/M metagenome (GOLD analysis project Ga0307988, IMG submission 203166) | Marine microbial communities from Ellis Fjord, Antarctic Ocean - #183 | ecosystem: Environmental > Aquatic > Marine > Unclassified | place: Southern Ocean | collected 2014-10-08 | reverse complement strand
CTTTCTGCAAACCATCACTCATTTGTTTCATACCGAAGATAAATATCGCTAATCCTCCGAGTACACTGATTACAACCGACCAAAAACTCAATCCCAATTCACGAACATTAATCCCACGAATATGATAATTATTTTCCTTGTCAGCTACTTCGACATTGATATTGTATTCTCCAGTCTTCGAGCCTATTTTTAGGTTGTTTTCAGCAATACCTTCGTCATTAGTTATTACGCAGCTTTTCTGAAGTTTAGCTTTACTTTTCTTGGGAGATGAAGTCAGTTTAAAATATACAGAAACACCTTTCGCAGCTTTACCCTGAGCGTTAACGACTTTAACAACTAGAGGATCATGCATCAACTGTTCAGTAGAACATTCCTGATTTGCTCCAGTGATAGAGACTCCTGTTATAAAGCGAACAATAGTACTTTTATCTTTAGTGATTATCTTTAAATACTGGTCTCCTACTTTGCTCCCGGCTGTAAGTTGAACGCTAACACTGCCACCAGCGTCTGAGACAGCGGAAGTTTTGGATAGTATAAGGTCCGAACCCTTAACCGCCACAAATGAGACTTTAACATTAGAGACTGGAGGGCTTTGACCTTTGCCTCCGAGAAAACCTTTTTCTTTCTTGCCAAACAGTTCGACGCGAAGTAGTTTGGCGAATTTTTCGCCAGGCAAAGCACATTGTTCAGCGCCCTGCAAGACTTTTATTGTGCTAACTTTTCTATTTTTTGCCGATTCAGTTTTAGAACAAGCCGTCAAAGTTAAAACGATCACAACAGATAAAGCTAAATTTTTAAATATTTTTTTCATATAATCATTATTTTCCTAATATTAAAATATAAATTATTTCCTAATTTTAATTTAATATAACATAGGGATATTTTTACGCAAGACAACAATATAAATTCTAACAAAACTCTAACAATAGATATTTATTTTAGTTTTTTTAATAGTTCGGTAAAAGCTATTTCAAGGAGTTGGACGGTCCATTCAACATCGGCGGCGGCTCGATGAGCTTGTAAACCGGGACGTAGATCTTCCAAATTAAAAGCCCTCCTGAGATTTTGCAAACTGTAGCTTGGTAAACCTGCATAAGCTTGTTTGAAAAGCTTGATGGAATCCATAGTCTTGCCTTTCCATTGCGGCAAACCGCAGCGAACCAGACTTTCCTGCAGGAAAGCTAAATCAAAGCGCGCGTTATGCGCCACTAAAGTGCTGTCATCTGCAAATTCAATAAATTCGAAACCGACCTGTCGGAATTTTGGAGCATCGGCAACCATTTCATTGCTGATATGATGTATATTTATTACACGTTCAGGTATAGTACAGCCGGGATTGATTAAGGATTCATAACGCGACATAGTGCCGTCTTTTTCAATATGTATAGCGGCAATCTCGACAATACGATTATTTCGCGCGCTCATACCAGTAGTTTCAACATCAAAAACAGTAAAGGGGCCCAATTCGTACCAATTATTTACTTTATCCATTATATATCTCTTTTTTTATTCAAAAATTCAACTTTACCTGTAGAAAGCAGATAATACGCACTTACAACTTTAATTTTCCCTTGTTTCTCCAGCTTTCGCAAAGCGGCACTATTTTTTAAAACATCCTTAGTAACCATCCTCACATTTTCGCGCGCGGCGGCATCAATTAACTTTTTGCCGGAAAGACCAGTTTTCTTTTGAGCTTTGATTACTGGCAGCATTAGTTTACTTATGATACTATTTATATCTGGAGTATCATTTACTTTCGGGTTTTCCATATGGTCAACGGTAGCTGTTACCGCTCCACAGAATTCATGTCCCATGACAATTATTAAATGACTTGTGGAATGCAAAGTTGCATATTCAATGCTTCCAATTAAATCTGGATCAATAACATTACCAGCTACTCTGACTATAAATAATTCCCCCTGCCCTGAATCAAAAATTATTTCAGGAGATACACGAGAATCCGAACAACATAAGATAGTCGCGAACGGCCACTGACCTTTAGTTAAATATTTACGGGAATACAAAGATGCTTTTTTATCTGATAGCCCAAGCATGGAAAGATAACGTTTATTGCCAGCTTTAAGACGCTGCAGGGATTTTTGCCAAGAAATATTTTCTTTAGGTCGAAATTTTCTTAAATGCTCTCCGCCTTCTGTCCGAAAAGAAATAATCAATATCAATAATAACGAACTTAATACTACTTTTATTTTCAATTACGACTCCATTATTTATTCAAAGATTTCAACTGTTCCTGATGACAGCATTTTGTATGCTCCGATGATTTTGACTTTGCCTTCATCAACTAGATTGCGCAAAGGAGCACTGTTTTCCAGTATCTTTTTACAAACTATTTTGACATTTTCCCGTGCGGCTGCATCGACGAGCTTTTCGTCTGCAAGATCAGTTTCGGTTTTGATCTTCTCCACTGCTGGCATGAGTTCGTCAACAATGTCGTTTATGCCGTCTGTATGATTTATTTCAGGATGTTCAGCTAAATGCACGGCAGCATTTACGGCTCCGCAAAATTCATGTCCCATAACCATTATTAAACGGCTGGTTGAGTACAAAGTGGCATACTCAATACTGCCCAGCAATTTGGAATCAACAACATTTCCAGCTACACGGACAATAAATAAATCTCCCAGTCCCGCATCAAAGACTATTTCTGGCGGCACACGAGAATCCGAACAACAGAGAATTGTAGCGAAGGGCCATTGCCCCTTGCATAACAGCTTACGAGTGTAATGACAAACTCCGGGATCAGGCAGGCGGGTCATTGAGACAAAGCGTTGATTGCCGTCTTTAAGACGCTGTAAGGCGTCTTGCCAGGGGATTGTTTCATTTTGGCGTTCAGTTTTTTCACCCAAGGACAAAGTTAAATCGTCGCATTGGCAGTTAAGTTCATCTCCACAGATACAGTCTTTATTTTTTTCCGGCATAGCTGACTTCCTTGGAGTTATTTATTATTTATCAAAGGTAGCATCTGTGCAAAGAAAATCAAGAGTCGATACTATAAGAGTTTAAAACAAATGTTAACAAATTGCGTTATTTTAATTTTTCTTAAAGCCTGATTTATATTTTCTCCAGAGTACCATTTCTGATGTTTGTTCAATATAGTAAGAATCAAGCGATGGAATGTGATTGATTCCGAATATATATTCTTTATTATTTCTTATTCCTCTAAATTGCAATCGCTTCTCTTTGACGGCTTCCTTAAATTCTTTTTTGAAAAGAAAATCCTCTAATATAAGAGTATTTGTCTTAGGATTTATCTTTGCATTCTTATACCTTAAACTATTTGAAAGAAGAACTTTACCATGTTTATCAATCAGAAATTCTTTCACGCCTGGAGTTGCAGTGTTAAATATTTTTCGCCTAATATATTCCAAATCAATATCCATACCAACGGCTTTAATCTTCTCATTTCCCTTATGGGGAACATTCTTAAGGCAAGAAATAAAGATTTTAGAAGAGGAAACGCATTTAAATGGCTCTGACCAAATTATATCATCCTTTGGTTTCTGAGCATCTTTATAAGTTAAGCGATTAGCAGGATAACATATACCCTCATTCTTTTTACTTCCTGGATATGCTAATACAGAACCATCTTTGAAAATAACAAAAATATTTATAATAGGATTTTCATCTGGCATTTTGAATATCAAGTTACTTGTAGTTAGAATATGTTTAAGTATTTTGGACAGGACAAGCATCTTCCCATCCTTTAACTCAAGTAATTTCTGCTTATGATCTTTAAATACAGCAACACTAGAATTTTTTATCGTATCAGGGATCACATTGAGATCACTTGCTTTATCATTCAAAAAATATTCACTGTGATGATAAATTGAACTATTAAGTTGATTTTCAAAATAAATAATTGTATTATTCAACTTATGGGATTTTGCAATTACTCCATGATGAAAATAATCCAATATTGATTCTTTTGTTTTTTGTTTGCGTATAAGAATATTTTGAGAATGCAAACCATAAAGAGCAATGATAGCAGAAAATAAAAATAAAGTCAAAATAATGCTGGAAGTAAGCATAATATGATGATTTATCTTTCGTAATAATCTTCTTGAAAAATTGTCTGGTCTGGCACTAGTTTCATTATGCACAATAAAATTTTTCAGATCTTGAGCCATCTCGTCTGCCGTCAAATATCGTCTGGATAAATCTGGACAGGTTGCCTTAGCAATAATTGCTTTCAAGTCATCAGGAAGTCGACTCTTAATAAATTTATGTTTAAATGGATTAAGATTTCCATTAATAATATTTTTAAGCACTTCATTTACTGTCTCTCCAGGAGCAGATCTTGTCAGAGTAACAATTTCGAAAAGTACCATTCCCAAAGAAAAAATGTCTGATTGAGGGCTAGTCAAGCCGCCTTGAATAAGTTCAGGAGCCAAATAACAAGGAGTTCCTGCAAGTTCACACCTGAGATGCAAACCAATTTCTGTTATATGTTTATTGCTCGGAGCTTCTTCAGGAGCAAACAAACAAGCCAGCCCCCAGTCCATAAGATATATCTCACCATGGCTCCCAATAATGATATTTTCAGGCTTAATATCTCTATGGATTACTCCTTTACAATGTGCGTAATCAACCGCTTCACATACTCTAATGAGATATCCAAGTCGATTTAAAAGTGAATTTCGTTCATCATATTTCTCTACTCCGCGACTTTGATACAGGATAGATATATCATGCAAATATTCTTTCAGGGTCTTACCACGGATATGTTTCATTGTCAAATGAAGTTTATCATCATCATCGGAATACATACCGTAAATAGGCGCGATCGAGGGGTGATCCAGCTTAGCCATTATTCTAGCTTCAGAAACAAACAAATTTTTATCTTTGAGAACACTTGTCTCTTCATCACGAGATTTAGCGGATTTCACGACTATATCACGTTTCAAAGATTTGTCAAAAGCACTAGAGACTATTCCATGCCCACCCTCAGCTATTTGATCATTAATAATATAATTATCATGGATATCCTGCAGCTTGAGATCTTTTTCAAGTGTGGCTATTGAACTTATTATACAACCAATAGAGCTTGCTTTTACATAATCATCAGGAATAGGTTTTTTAGTGAAAGCATTTTTTTTCTTTAATAAACCTACAAGCCTTATCTCGTGTGACAGGATACTGGAAAAAGAACTTGTTTTACTCTTTCCTCCAACTACTTTTTCGTAGTCAAACTCTACTTTCTGTGTTACGTCAACATCAATCAAGGCATGCGTTGTTTCTAAACCAGGATGTCTAACTTGTTTTTTGTCCTGTGATTCAGTCATAAAACTCCTCACATAAAATTGATTTGAACTTCTGCGTCTACGATTTTACAAAATTGAATTTGCATAATTATCCATCTTCACGTTGTATAATAATACTGTAGGTATTAATGAAATGCAATGCTTTAGATTATAAAAGTCCTTGAATATAGTTACTATAGTTGTAATATAGAAGAATGAATCCACTCACAATAAATAAACAATATATAAAGTTTTGTGCTTATGGCTTTCTCAGAAATTTGCGTTTCTTTGATGCATTCTTTATCCTATTCCTACTCGAAAAAGGTGTTGACTACACTGAAATAGGAATATTCTATGCTGTTCGTGAAATAGTTATCAATATCTTCGAAGTTCCATCAGGAATTATTGCTGATACTTATGGAAGAAAAAATTCACTTATGGCATCATTTTTCTTGTATATTGTGTCTTTTTCTGTTTTTTATATATCAAATAGCTTCTGGTTATTCTTAATAGCTTTCATTTTATTCGGAATCGCCGACGCATTCCGAACAGGAACTCATAAGGGAATAATAATGAGTTATCTGAAACAAAATGACTGGAACGACCAAAAAATCAATTATTACGGACATACCCGTTCATGGTCCCAAAGAGGTGCGGCTGTATCTTCGCTCACTGCCGGATTAATAGTCTTTTACACTGGTAACTATGAAAGTATTTTTCTCTATTCTATAATTCCTTATATCTTAAACCTTCTTTTAATTATGTCTTATCCTGCTGAACTCAATCATTCTGCAAAACACCATAAAGATGAAAATAGTATAGGAATCAGTAAAGTCTTCAAATCTTTTTTTGCAAATATCAAACAAGCAAATGTTTTAAGGATAGTCAACATGTCCGCAATCCATTCCGCCTATTTAAAGGCGGTCAAAGATTATATCCAACCCTTGATGGTAAATGTCGCAATCCTTATGCCAATAATGTTAAATCTTGAAGCCGACAGAAAAAATGGAATTATAATTGGAGTGCTGTACTTCATTATTTATATCCTGACCTCGTTCGCATCAAAATATTCCTCGAAAGTCGTGGCAAAAAACAAAAAGAATATTTCATATATAACTTTACTCTGCGGATTCGCGTGTGGAATAATATGCGGGATTTTTTATATCTATGAATTATGGGTTGTTTCTTTGATTGCCTTTGTCGGAATATATATCATAGAGAATATCAGAAAACCGATAATGACTGGATTTGTAGCTGATAAGGTAGAAAATGAAGTATTAGCATCAGTTATCTCAGCGGAATCTCTATTAAGAACAATTATGACAGCAATAATCGCTTTGCTGTTTGGAGTCATAGCTGATAATTACGGAATAGGCTCAGCTTTTTTCTCGCTGACTACTTTCCTTTTATTGTCGTCAATAGCCGTAAATAATTATAGGAATAAAGCATGAAAAAGAGATGTGAGTGGCTTACTAATGATGAAATATATTTAGAATACCATGACAAGGAATGGGGCGTCCCTCTTTATGATGACCATACTCTGTTCGAGATGCTCATACTTGAAGGCGCGCAAGCTGGTCTTAGCTGGATAACAATATTAAAACGGCGACAGGGCTACAGAAAAGCTTATGAGAATTTTGATCCTGAGAAAATGGCAAAATGGACAGATGAAAAAATAAAAGATCTGCTAAATAATCCAGAAATTATCCGCAACAAACTAAAAGTTGCCGCCGCTAAACAAAACGCGCAAGCCTACCTGCTAATTGTGGAAGAATATGGAAATTTTAAAGATTTCATATGGTCATTCGTCAACAATAAACCAATAATAAATTCATGGAAAAGTATATCCGAGATACCAGCAATGACTAAAGAATCTGAAACAATGAGCAAAGAACTCAAAAAACGAGGTTTTAAATTCGTCGGCCCAAGCATTTGTTATGCATACATGCAGTCTGTAGGAATGGTCAACGACCACATAACTTCATGCTACAGATATAGAGAACTATCTTAAGCCTACAGCTTTTCTTACTTTGACCATGGTCTTTTCGGCTTCTGCGGATGCTTTTTTGCCGCCTTTATCGAGTATATCCCAGACATAATCAAGGTTATTGGCAAGCTCTTCGCGGCGCTGGCGCATTGGCTCGAAATATTCCCACATTATCTCAAAAAGCTCTTGTTTAGCGTGTCCGTAACCGTAGTTTCCAGCACGGTAATTATCTTTCATTGCCTTGAGTTGGCTTTCGTTGGCAAAAAGCTTGAATAAGGCTACTACATTACAATTTTTAGGATCTTTTGCTTCTTCAAGTTCCTTACAGTCAGTAACAATACTCATTATCGTTTTGCGAGTCGCTTTTTTAGCTGAGAATATTGGAATAGTATTGTCATAACTTTTGGACATCTTCTGACCATCAATTCCAGGAACGACAGCCACATCTTCGCGAATGCTGGCTTCCGGTATGGTAAAAGTATTGCCATAAGTATTATTAAACTTAATCGCAAGATCGCGAGTTATTTCTAAGTGCTGCTTCTGGTCTTTCCCAACCGGAACAAGAGTTGATTGGTAGATCAGAATATCAGATGCCATTAAGACAGGATAAATAAATAATCCGCTATTCGGAATAAAACCTTTAGCAATTTTGTCTTTATAACTATGAGCACGTTCAAGTACGCCAACCGTAGTCAATGAACTCAAAATCCAGGTCAACTCAGCAACCTGTGGAACATTCGATTGCCGGAAGAATACAGTTTTATCAGCATCAAGACCGCAAGCTAAAAAATCAAGAGCGAGACCTTCAACCTGTTTCCTCAAATCTTTGGGATCAGGCTGGGTAGTCAATGAATGATAATCAGCGATAAATAAAAATGCTTCGCCTTGCTCCTGAAGTTCGACAGCAGGACGCATCATGCCAAAATAATTACCAATATGCGGTATTCCTGAAGGTTGTATTCCTGAAAGTACTCTCATTTTAACTCCGCTGTTATGCCTTTTTGATTTCTATCATACATTTAATTTGATTGATTTCACATTCGACTCCGCTTGCCAAGCCTGCTGCTTCGCCTAATTCTATAGCGAGAACTTCGTTGCAGATGTAATCTTTAAAGTTAGTCAAAGCAAGCTTAAAGTCGTTGTCCAGTGAATATTTTACCACGATGCGGTCTGAAACTTCAAAATCCATATCTTTACGCATGTTTTGAACACGACTGACGAATTCACGAGCGAAACCTTCTTCTTCAAGTTCCCGGCTCAGCTTTGTGTCCAGAGCGATAGTTATATCGCCTTCGTTGGCAACTGTCATGCCTTCTTTTTCCTGACGTTGGATCATCAAGTCGTCTGCGCCGATTTCCAGTTTAGAACCATCACTGAATGTCAAAGTCGAGCTTCCACCTGACTCAAGATCACTTATATCAGCCGATGTTAATTTAGCGACCTGTCCAGCAGCTTCTTTCATCAATTTACCGAGCTTAGGACCAAGCACTTTGAAGTTTGCTTTTGCTGAACGATTCACTACTTCATCCTCATTAGCACTGAATTCAATAGCTTTTACATTGAGTTCTTCGGCAATAATATTGGAAGTTTCCTCAAGCATAGTACGAACTTTTTCATCATTAATAACAATCACTGCTTTAGCCAGCGGCTGACGAACTTTCATCTGATGCTGAGCACGCAAATGGCGACCAAGTGAAACCGCAGTCATAGTGCTTTCCATCTGGTTTTCCAGATAAATATCACGGCGATCTGCGTCGATTTCAGGGTAATCACAAAGATGCACTGATTCCGGCATATCCGCTGTCCGCAAGTTGCGATAAATCATTTCTGTGGTAAACGGTATAAACGGCGCCGCGGTTTTAGCAAAAGTCAACAAGACGTAATGCAAAGTTTCGTAGGCTTCTTCTTTATCCGTATCATTTTCACTGCGCCAGAAACGGCGACGACTGCGGCGAATATACCAATTAGTCAAATCCTCAACGAATTTCTCAAAACGATTCGCGGCTTTCTGTAAATTATAATTATCCATCTCTTCCTGAATTTCCTCGACCATCTGGGTCAAAGAACTCAATATCCAGCTATCTAATGGATTGCTTGGAGAAACCGGACCTTTAGAAGCTTCTTTAGCTTCCCATTTATCAACATTGGCGTAAGTCACAAAGAAACTGTATGCGTTCCACATAGGAATCATTACAGAACGTAAAACATCTTTGACTCCGTCTTCAGTAAACTTGAGATCTTCGGCTCTAACGACCTGCGAACCAAGCATAAACAAACGTATAGCGTCAGCTCCATAAGTATCAATAACATACTTAGGATCTGGATAATTTTTCTTACGTTTAGACATTTTTTGTCCATCGTCAGCAAGAATCAAACCATTAACAACAACGTTTGAGAATGGCGGTTTATCAAAGAGCGCCGCGCCCAGAACAACCAGCGTATAGAACCAGCCGCGAGTCTGATCGAGCCCCTCAGCAATAAAGCTTGCCGGAAAATTTTTCTCAAAATGTTCTTTATTTTCAAATGGGTAATGCTGCTGCGCGTAAGGCATAGAACCACTTTCAAACCAGCAGTCCAAAACTTCTTCCACACGACGCAAAGGTGATTTTCCGGTCGGAGAAGGAATTTCAATTTCATCAACAAAATGCTTGTGTATATCATCAACTTTTTTGCCAGATAGTTTTTCAAGCTCTTCAACTGAACCGATACATATAACTTCACCTTCTTCATTGCGCCAGATTGGCAGAGGTGAGCCCCAGTAACGATTACGGCTGATAGCCCAGTCACGGGCGTTTTCTAGCCATTTACCAAAACGTCCATTTTTCAAATGATCAGGAGTCCAGTTAATTTTCTGATTGGCGGCAATCATTTTTTCTTTGACTTTTTCAACGTTGACAAACCAAGTAGAAATCGAACGGTATATCAGCGGACTGTCGTCACGCCAGCAATGCGGATAACTATGTTTTATCGAACCGCGATGAACAAGTTTGCCTTCATCTTTGAGGCGACGCATTATATCTTTATCACAGTCTTTGACAGAACGCCCAACGTAGTCAGAGACTTCCTCGTCAAAGCAGCAATGCTCGTCTATCGGGCAGACTTCCGGCATTTTATAAGCTTTACAGGCGATATGGTCTTCTTCACCAAATCCAGGTGCGGTATGAACTATTCCAGTACCATCGCCAGTGCTAACATAATCAGCAAGAATTATTTTGAACGCCCCCTCTTCAGCGAGTTCGCTGAAATATGGGAATAATGGTTCATAAGTTTTGTATTCAAGTTCAGAACCTTTAAATCTAGCAACAACTTCTGGAGTTTCATCTTCTTTGTAGTAAGCTCCAAGGCGTGCTTCCGCCAGTACCAACATGTCTTCTCCGTCTTTAATTTTTACATAATCAATATCCGCTCCGACGGCAAGCCCGAGGTTTGACGGCAATGTCCATGGCGTAGTCGTCCATGCCAAATAATAAGTATTTTCTTCTTCAAGTGATTTAAAACGAATAGTTATTGCGGGATCTGTAACATCTGAATAACCTTGATTAGCTTCAAAGTTTGACAGAGGAGTAGCACAGCGGGCACAGTATGGCAGGATTTTATAACCTTCATAAACTAAACCCTTATCCCATAATTGCTTAAACACCCACCAAATAGATTCCATGTAATCCAAATCCATAGTGCGGTAACCATTCTCAAAATCAACCCAGCGTCCCATGCGTTTAACTGTTTGTTCCCATTCAGAAGTATAGCGCAAAACGATTCCGCGACAGGCTTCATTGAATTTACCGATACCATATTTTTCGATTTCTTTTTTGTCGCTTAGACCAAGTTCTTTTTCCATCTCATTTTCGACCGGCAAACCGTGACAGTCCCAACCGAAAGTTCGTTCGACATATTTGCCGCGCATAGTCTGATAACGCGGTATAACGTCCTTGATTGTTCCCGCAAGCAGATGTCCGTAATGCGGTAAGCCTGTGGCAAATGGAGGGCCGTCAAAAAAAACAAATTCCTCACAATCTTTACGATTTTCCAAAGATTTTTTAAAGCACTGTTCTTTATCCCAAAACTCTAGTATTTCTTCCTCCATCTTCGCAAATGCAGGATGATTATTTACTGGTTTAAACATTATTTTTTCCCTATTATTTATATTTTTTCAAAACTTACTATAGTTTCGTATTTGATACGGATATTCTTTATTTTCCCGTTGACATCAACCTCAAAACTAGCCATGTCTACTTGGATATTATTTATCTGGCAAACTTTAAATACTGTTCCGTTTTGGATAGCTAAATTGAAAGGTCCAACTTTCGCGCCGGTACTGTCAACCGCCAGGCTCTGAAAATAACGCTGATTATAAACTGATGCTTCTTCAACTTCAAGCACTTCTTCGGCTTCAACAGCTTCAACTGCTTCAACTGCTTCTTCTGTTTCGACAGCTTCTTCAACAATTACTTCTTCTTTAGGTGCTCTGCTCTTTATTCTTTGACTATTTTCCACTTTTTGCCCTTGCTGAATCTCTTTAAGTCTTGCACTCATATCACTAGATAAATCTTCAAGTGGATCGTGTTCTTCTTCAATATCAAGGACTTCCTGAACAGTTTTCATACGCAAAGCTATAAACACAGGATAAATATATGGCAAAACTAAACCAAGTAAAAAATGAAACTTCATCTTATGTCTTCGTGTCTCAGCAATAGTCGCCGAAAGAAAAGCACTGCCAAAAAGCAAAGCCGCAAGCAGGAATACCCGTAAAACAAAGCGCCAATCTGGAACGCTTCGAGCATAAACCGCCATCATCGTGAAGTCAACAAAGTCTTCCCACGCGTCAAGCAAAGTATTTAAAAATTCAGCCATAACATTTCGCTCTTATTTAATTTTCTATAGTAATCAGATTAATATAGCAAAAAAAATGAATTTTTCGAGCAAGGAGCAGTAAAAAAGAGAAAATTATAGACTTAGCAGAAATTTAAAAATATAAAAATGTAAAAAAAAAGGAGCGACAGCGACATATCTTTTACTTGGATGTTGGATATTCCTTGTTCGATATTAGATATTCAATCTTTTAAATTGATTTAGCTTAGTTCTAGACCCAGCAGGATGCGTATGCCGATGTGTGTTTGAATGGCGGAGACTTGTGATACTCTTGAGGAGATTGTTCCTGTTTCGGCGTTCATTTCGCTTGTTCCATCGCCGACTATATATAAATTCCCCGGACCTTTGCTTGTCGTGATATCTTTGCAAGATCCGAGCCCGGCTACGCCGGAAACAGCGATTGTGGGAATGTTTGATCTTTCGCTGAGCGCGAAGCTGGTCAACATGGCTTTGGCTTCGGCTCTGTCAAAACATTCAAAAATTAGATCTGTGTTTTCAGGAACTAATTCAGCACAGTTATCTGCTGTAAGTTTTTCTTCAATCGTTTCAATATTTAATTCAGGGTTGATTCTGAGAAGATTTTCTCTCAAAGCAATTACTTTGGCTGTGCCGATTTGGTCTATGAAATACTGTTGGCGATTGAGATTAGAGGCTTCTATACAGTCAAAATCTATTACTGTGATATGTCCGATTCCAGCCCGGGCGAGCATGACGCAGACATTCGAGCCAAGCCCCCCTGCTCCGGCAACAAATACAGTTTTACCCTTGAGTATTTCTGTTGCTCCCGGTGGGTTTGCTGAAAAAATATTATCCATAATTATCCGCCGCTGACAAAACTGAACAGTTCAACTTCATCAGCTTCACTGAGAATTGTTTTGGAGAAATTTTCTACCTTTATTATTGCTTTATTCACCGATGCCAAAACTTTGCTTTCATCAAGTTTTTTTTCAGCAATAATAGCAGACAGCGTTTCGCCATCCTTTGTTTCGATAATTTTTCCGTTGACTTTTATTTTCATTAGATAACTTTATCCCAATATTTACTTACTGTCTCAAATCCTATCGCTTTCAAATCTTCTTTTATTTGTTTTGTCGATCTAGTGTCATTAAGCATAAACTGACCAACATCTTTGTCTTCGCTATCAGCATAGCCGCCTGGTGTAACTTTTGATTCAGCACTTATATTTCCAGCACAGCTCATGACTATGTTGTCTCTAAATTCCGCGCTTTCTCTAGTTGAAATAGTCATATCTGATTCAGGGAAAACTATCCTGAATGCCAGCATCATTTGTTCGAGTTCTTCTTCGCTAACCGGCTGTAATGCCTGAAAACCTGTTGAGACCGGAGTCAAACGTGGAAATGAAAACTGTACTTTGCTCTTCCAGAAATGCTTTCTTAGCCATATAGCATGAGCCGCCAGCGAAGCAGATTCTGTCCGCCAGTCGTAAAGTCCAAGCAGGAAGCCGATTCCAAGCGTTCTGATTCCAGCTTTGCCACCGCGTGAAATAGCATCAATTCGGCTGAGGTAATCACGTTTAGGACCAGATGGGTGTAGTTCTTCGTAAAGTTTCTGATTATAAGTTTCCTGGTAGAGGGTCAAGCCATCAACTCCAGCATCAAACAAACGTTTATATCCTTCAGTACTCAGAGGAAAAATCTCAATGGATAAATATGAAAAATATTTTTTCATTTCTTTGACGACTTGTTCAAGGAATTCAATCGGCATGCTTTTCGGGTCTTCCCCGGCAACTAATAATAATGAATCTATCCCTAGAGCTTTTATCGCTTTAGCTTCCGCGATAATTTCCTCTAAAGTCAATGTTTTACGTTCGGATTTGTTCTTTATATTAAAATCACAGTAAGCACAGGAATTAATACATTTATTGGATATATATAGTGGAGTGTAAAGACGTACAGTCTTGCCGAAATGCATTTTGCGGTATGCCGCGGCGATTGAACGCATCTCTCCTATTGCTTGTTTGGCAACTGGAGAAATAAGATTGAGCAAGTCTTGAAAATCGCGATGTTCTTTGCGCAGACTGCCCTTGACCATATCTACAGTCACTCCGGCAATATAAGTATTGACTTGTTCTTCAGTTTTTTTTAAGTATGGCAGCATATATTAATCCTCAAAAGAGGTCGTTAAAAGTATTCTGTGGAGAAGTCGAACTGGCAGTGAGCGAAGCCGAAGCAGGTCCGGCTTGAATTCCCATTTCAGCGCTCCTGACCGCCATCGCAAAGGCTTTCGCCATAAGTACAGGGTCATCGGCGGCAGCTATAGCGGTATTGACCAGCACGGCATCCGCGCCAAGTTCAATTGCGGCGGCGGCATGTGATGGCAAACCAATTCCAGCATCAACAATCACTGGAATATTTGATTGTTCAATAATAATACGGAGCATTGCTTCAGTTTGCAGTCCTTGATTGGAACCGATAGGCGCGCCAAGCGGCATGACTGTATGAACGCCGACATCTTCGAGGCGTTTTGCCAGTACGGGATCGGCGTTGATATATGGCAGAACGATAAAACCTTTCTTCACCAGGATTTCCGCGGCTTTCAGGGTTTCGATCGGGTCTGGCAAAAGATATGTCGGATCGGGATGTATTTCCAATTTTATCCAGTTATTACCGGCGGCACGTCCGAATTCTGCGATACGGATAGCTTCTTCAGCATCTCTCGCGCCGGAAGTATTCAACATTATTTTCACTTTCGAAGTATCGATCGCGGAAAGAATATCATCTTCCTTATTATCAAAATCAACCCGGGTCAAGGCCACGGTGACCAGTTCTGTTTCAGATGCGATAAGCGCATTTTTCATCGCTTCCCGTGAAGAAAATTTCCCGGTACCGAGAAAAAGTCTGCTTTTAAATTCTGTATCTGCTATTTTAAGAGCTTTCATACTATAAATAATACCTTATAAATTATGTTCATATTCAAAGCCTTAAAATAGCACCGATTAGCTAATATCAAAATCACTTTAGATTTAAAAAATTAAAAAAATAAAAACACGAACACTCAACCCTAACGAAAAATGCGTTACACTTATTTTCGTCAGGTTCGTTTTTCGAGAGAGGTATTTTTCAAGCGCTAGAAAACCGCGCTAAATTTCGCTCGTTGGAGACGAGCGACCAGTGCTTTCCGCCACTGGACTATGGAGGCGTTACATCCGCCTTTTTTATTTTTTTAAAGCCATTTACAGCTTTCACAGTCTGACTGGCATTTTTCACAATACTCGCGGTAAATATGAATTAATCCCTGACGAGCGGCTGCGGAATTTAAAACTTCGCGTCTTTGCGTGGAATCCTTAAACCACAAATCCCCTGCCCGCTTGGTGATGGCGTTTTCTTGAGTCGCCGGCAAGACCTGCCATGACTTTTCTATTTGTTCAGTTACGTATTCAGGCTTATTAAAAATATCGAACTCCCTCATTGCGTAAATTGCTGGGAATATTACGTTTACAACAACTTCTAAAACAAAACTTTTACCGCCGACTTTTGCGGAAGAACTCTTTTGAGTTTTGAAATTGACAAAATTATTCCATAAATCATCAGAAACTTCAAGTTTATCTGTAATATGATTGACCAGTTGCTCAGGACTATGTTCTTCAGCGTATTCCCCGAGATCCTTGAGCGGTGTATCTCCAAACTGACTCATCCATTTGACCAAGACAGCTAAACGGCGTTCCGGTGAATTCGTTGGTCGTCCACCAGATTTCCACTTTATCGGACTGTTACTTTGATTGCGAATGCGCCACCACTTATCCCAACGAGCTTTGACAAAATCTTTAATTTCAGGGTGAATTTTGTCTGTTACCAGATCAGGCAACAAACCCGATTCTCCCCATAAAATATCTTCATAATTGCTTTTGCGAAGTTCTTCGGGGTATTCGAGAAAACGTTTAAATAAAGTTTTAAAAGCTGGACTGTTTTGCTTATAGCCAGCGGCTTCAAAAAGAAAACGCCAAAAGCTTTGTTCTGTTCCTTCGATCAATATTTGACGTGTAAAACGTTTGGATTTTTCTTTAAAACGATGTGCTCCGGCTTTGAGAAATATTTCACGGGATTTTTCTATTCCCATATCGTACAACAATTCTGAACATTTCCCTCTTAATTCTTTTCCATCACTAGCAACCTTTTTCAAAACCAACATCGGTGGCAATAGTTCACGTTTTTCCTGACTAAGGTCATTTTCGCAGACAACATGGAGAATTACATTTGAATAAGCTCTATCATGCTGGTGTTGATGAGCAAACCAGTCGGAAGCCCGCATGTGCAGTTCGATATCGCCTTTAAGTTTACTATCACCGAGCTTAATCGCCGCATTCTTGAAATCCGGTCCGCTTTCATGGTTCCAGAAACCGCCGGAACGAATAATCAAGGGAATATTGTCTTCTGTATAAAATCTTTCCGACACATCCATTGAGTTCCAATATTTCTGCATCTCAAGTTCAGAATCAAACTTCCGTAATTTTTTCTCCATACTATTCCCTCAGATATTTTGAACATCAAATATAGAATTCTTTAATAATATTGTAAACTAAAAAAATTAAAAAACAAATAAATTCCTTGTATTTCTGCAAAAACTAACTTAATTTAAAATAACAAGAAAATTTTAACCTGGAAAGAAATCATGAAAAAGTCAATATCATTAATTATCGCACTATTTTCAATACTGTTTATCTTGGCTGGCTGCGGCACAACTGCAAAATTTGTATATCCAGCAAATATCCGCAACTTAAAACAAGTAAAAGATTCTAAATGCACCAATAAAACTGTAGCGGTATTGCCATTTGATGACATGCGTTCTGATAAAAATGATGCCTCTCAAATATATCTTGCCTTAATCCCACTTTATCCTTACGGCTGGAGTGAATATAATCGCCCGGAATCTGCTCTGACTTTTTTAACTATACAAAAGTTTCAATTTAACGCCAGTGAAGATTTACCTAAAGCTGCTGCTTTAAGTCTACGACGCTCTAAGATGTTTAAAGATGCTTGGTTTACTTTTGGTGGAGATAAATACAGAGCTGATTATGTTTTTAAAGGCGAAATCATTTCAACAAAATACACTGGGGTATTATACTCTTACGGTACTAGTTTAGCTTGCTCTTATATATGGATACTGGGAGCACCAGTCGGAACATCTGAAGACTCTCTTGCTATCAAGTTTTCATTACATGATAAAAACGATAAAGTTTTATGGACATATTCTTTTAACAAGAAAGAAAAAATACTGCAATGGCTCTACTATCGTTCAGGGGATGATGTACGCATGTACGCGAAGCTAATGGAACAAGCCATGAATGAAGCTATTTTAGATATGAATAAAAAGTTGAAAAATTAATCTTTTTCTTCCTGAATATCGTCAACTAGATATTGTATCCCACTTCTATTGGTCACCTTTTTAAAGCTTATAGCTTCCTATCGGCGTGGGCGGCGATTTTGCCTTGGATTACTTTGTCTTGAATTACCTTGTCTTGATTCGTCTTTTTGAGGTACAAAAATTCCTTTTGCAGGTTTTGGGGGCATTTCTAGCATTTCGTCTGGAGGCATTACGCATTTTGCCGGTTCTTCCAGTAATTCCTCGATTACTCCTAATGAATACGCTCCGTATTCGCAGACAAAACTGATTGATTTACCTTTTTTCCCAGCTCTGCCGGTACGTCCGATACGATGAACGTAATCTTCCGCACGTTCTGGTAAATCGTAATTGATAACTATTGATATGTCATCGACATGGATACCGCGTGCCGCGACATCTGTAGCTATGACAATTTTTTGTTCGCCCGAACGAAAACGTTCTAGAATTTTTACGCGTTTAGGTTGCGGAACATCGCCCGAGAGCAAATCACAATCAATACCATAACGTTTCAAGTTCCGATAAACATTAAAGTTCTTGCTTTTCAGGTTTCCGAAGATCAACATGCGTTCGAATGCATCATTTTTGATAATCCAATACAGTGCCGCAAATTTTTCATCAAGCGAAACTGTATAGAAATTTTGTTCAATGAGGTCTGTAACAAGTTTGTCGCCTTCACTTTCCACTTCGACAGGGTCTTTAAGCCATGCATCAGCAAGACGGAGGATTTTATCTTCGAGTGTTGCGCTGTAAAGTAATGTTTGGCGACGCTCTTTGCCCGGCAGTTTGTTAATAATACGGCGCACGTCCGGGATAAATCCCATATCAAGCATGCGGTCAGCTTCGTCTAAAACCAGCACTTCCGTTTCTGACAAGTTCAAATGACGACTGGTGGAATAATCTATGATTCTTCCTGGAGTACCAATAAGTATATCAATCGGTTTATTGAGCATATCACGTTGTTTGCGGTGATCCATACCTCCGAAAACAACCAGGTTATTCATATTAGTGAATAAAGAGATTTGTTCAGCGTCTTTGTAAATTTGCATCGCCAGTTCGCGGGTCGGAGCCATAATCAAGGCCCGGCAAGTTCCCGGTTTGCGGTTTTCTTTAGGTTCATTGAGAAATTTACTGAAAGTAGCAGCGAGAAAGGCGGCGGTTTTCCCTGTTCCAGTCTGGGCTTTACCAGCTGTATCGCGTCCATCAAGAAGGAATGGCAGGGATTTTGCCTGAATCGGGGTACAGTATTCAAATCCCATTTCCTGCAAACCATACATGACATCTTCATGCAGTTTCAGGTCTGTAAAACGTGTTTCGCCTTCCATTTCTGGGAATATTGTTAGTTGCTCCGGCTTTTGCGGAACTTTCTTTTTATGTTCTATGACCACTGGTTTGTGTGCTTTTTTAGACTGCGGTTTGTCTTTGATCGTTTTCTTAGTCGGCTTACGGTGTTGTGTTCTTTCCGTTTCCTGATGTGGTTTCGATTTAATTTTAGTGCTTTTTGGCTGTTGTTTACACCTCATAGAGGCGTGAGCTTCACGTTCAGAATGTATAGATGAGCTTTGACCTTTGTTGCCCAATAGATTTTTAATAAGTTTTATCAATGTGTATTTTACCTTGGTTTAATTTTAAAAAAATGACTACATACAGTAGGTCAACTAAGGATAGATTCAAGTTGCTAAGGGAATAAAAGCAATATTTATAAGTTTCCAAACATAATCATAACATTAACATCATTTGCTTTTTATTTTATGGGATATGCCTAATACGGATACACGCAATAATGGACGTCAGGCTTTCGATCATAGGCATTGAGAAAATAATAAATAATATTGTTCAATCTTTTGTAAATTCACTATTTGATACTATTTTAAAAAGAAGTAAAATGAATTCATAATCACAGGAGTTTATCATGGCACTTTGGGGCGGAAGATTCAGTACTCAAGCTGATAAAGAATTAAGCGAATTTTCAGAATCAATATCTTTTGATAAAAGACTTTACAAATATGACATAATGGGCAGCAAAGCTCATTCCGCGATGCTTGCCGCACAAGGTATAATCCCACAAGAAACCGCTGATGCGATTGCTGTGGAACTGGATAGTATAGAAAAACGTATCGACGAGGGTGATTTTACTTTTTCAGCTGAACTCGAAGACATTCACATGCACATCGAAAGTGCCTTGATCGAAAAACTTGGAGACGAAGGTGCAAGAGTTCACTCTGCCCGCAGTCGTAACGATCAAGTCGCTCTTGACATCCGCCTTTATCTGCGGGATGTCGTTTCTGAGATAGCCGAAATGATTCGCGATTTCCAGCGTGCTCTAGTTGAACAAGCTGACTCAAACGGCAGTGCTATTTTACCGGGATTTACACATTTACAACATGCTCAACCTGTTTTATTCGGGCATCACCTGCTGGCCTACGTTGAAATGTTTGACCGTGACATCGAGCGTTTAAACGATTGCGCTAAAAGGATTAACGTCATGCCCTTAGGCTCTGGAGCATTGGCTGGCTCAACTCTGAAAATCAATCGTGAAATGGTTTGTGAAAGCTTGAATTTTTCACGAGTTACCCGCAACAGTATGGATGCGGTAGCTGATCGTGACTTCGCGATTGAGCTAATCAGCGATTTGGCAATTTTCGCAATGCACGTTTCACGTTTATCCGAAGATGTTATTCTCTGGTGCTCACAGGAATTCAACTTCATCGAACTTGACGATGCTTTCTGTACCGGTTCAAGCCTGATGCCACAAAAGAAAAATCCTGATATAGCCGAACTTTCCCGCGGTAAAACCGCAAGAGTTTACGGTTCTCTGACCGCTATTTTGACCTTATGCAAAGGTTTACCATTAACTTACAATCGTGATATGCAGGAAGATAAAGAACCATTATTTGATGCTATTGATACCGTCAAAAAGATTTTACGTCTATATCCGTCAATGATAGCGACTATGAGTGTTAAAGCAGAAAATATGTTAGCTGCCGCATCTGATCCGGCTTTAATGGCTACTGACCTAGCAGAAAAACTTGTCGAAATGAATATGCCTTTCCGTACTGCTCACCACCGTGTCGGTTCTTTCGTCAAATGGTGCAAAGACAACAATAAAGCTCTGAACGCAACGACTCTCGAAGAAATGCAGGAAACAATCCCGGAAGCCACTGCTGAATTTCTCGGATTATTTTCTCCTGAAAACAGCGTAGCCAAACGTGAAATCACCGGAGCAACAGGTCCAAACGAAGTAGCAAAACAAATCGCTTTCTGGAAGAAAGAATTAGCATAATCCTAGGAACATAATCCTGGGAGCGCCGGTCATCAGACCGGCATAAGTTATTAAAATATATTTGCCGGTCTGATGACCGGCGCTCCCAGGGAAAAGTACAAATGAATATTGACGGCAAAAGAGTATTGGTTACTGGCGGCGCACTTCGTATCGGGCGCGCCCTTTGTATTGCTTTTGCTGAATCCGGGGCACAAGTTATCATCCACTGCAATAAATCACTTGAACAGGCTAAAGAATTACTTAATACCCTGCCCGGTTCTGGGCATAAAATCATTCAATGCGATTTGAACTCACCTGATAAATTATTGGATGGTTGCGGTCAAATTGATATTTTAATCAATAATGCCTCTGTATATAAAATTGCTGACGATTCAGAATATATGCGAGTCAATTTTCATGCTCCTGTATCCCTGATGAAACAATTTGCCGCACAAAATTTAGACGATGGCTGTATCATAAATTTTCTTGATGCCAAAGAAAATGGAATCAAGGATTATTACTTAAAATCAAAACTCGCTCTGCGTGAGGAAACTTTAACTGCGGCACTGAAATACGCGCCAAAAATCCGCGTCAACGCCATAGCTCCCGGTCCAGTACTGCCGCCAGTTGACCTCAAAGGCCCAGGCATGCAGGAAATATTGAAAGAAGTTCCAATGGGCAAACAAGTTTCATTAAA
>Ga0307988_1000718_pt1 | contig 21486 bp, 13 predicted proteins | sample EllFjometagen183_FD_203166 | JGI IMG/M metagenome (GOLD analysis project Ga0307988, IMG submission 203166) | Marine microbial communities from Ellis Fjord, Antarctic Ocean - #183 | ecosystem: Environmental > Aquatic > Marine > Unclassified | place: Southern Ocean | collected 2014-10-08 | reverse complement strand
ATTGCAATTTAGTTTAGTTTGTTTATTTTTATTTGCTCTAACCAAAAATTCAAAATGATTATGGATTTTCAAACTAAACCTAAAACTAAAAAAACCAATTACCGTTGGGTAATTGTCGCCCTTTTATTTTATTCAACTACCATTGTTTATTTCGACCGGGTTATTCTCGGAATTCTTGCGCCTTTTCTTTCGGCTGATATTGGTTGGAGCGAGCAAGAATATGGATATGTGGTGTTTGCTTTTCAATTAACTTATGCCATTGGTCCCTTATTTATCGGATACATTATCGACCGGCTTGGTACTCGCTGGGGTTTATCGCTTGCCGTTGTAGTTTGGGCTTTTGCCAGTTTATCGCATGCAGCTGCTCGCAGTTGGATTGGTTTTGCCATTGCACGACTGACGTTGGGAATTGGGCAATCGGCCAATTTTCCAGCAAGTATTAAAACTGTTGCGGAATGGTTTCCTCCAAAAGAGAGAGCTTATGCGATCGGTTTATTTAATGGTGGCTCAAACATCGGGCAAGTGTTGGCTGCACTACTTATTCCGGTGGTTATTTATTTCTTTGTGTCGTGGCAATATGTTTTTGTGTTGTCGTTGGTTTTAAGCGGCACCTGGCTGGTATTGTGGTTGATTTTTTTTAGATCACCCAACAAAAGTCGTTTTGTAAATTCTTCGGAAATAAAATATATTCAGAGTGATTCTGAGGAACTTGACAAAGTTAAAATTCCATGGAAAAATCTTGTGAAATACAAACAAACCTGGGTGGTTGCATTGGGTAAAATGTTTACCGATCCGGTGTGGTATTTTTATCTTTTTTGGGGTGCAAAATTCCTTAATGCACGGTTCGATGTAGAATTAAGCGGACTGGCTCTTCCTCTTGTAATTATTTATGTGGTTGCCTGGGGAGGCGGAATTATTGGTGGTGCGGTTTCTTCTTCTCTATTAAAAAGGGGGAAATCGGCCAATTTTTCACGGAAAGCAACTATGCTTGGAACGGCACTTTTGGTACTTCCGGTAATGCTGGTTCCTTTTAGTAATTCACTACCTGTTTGTGTTGGTTTGATTGCACTTGCCGCCGCTGCACATAATTCGTGGTCGGCTAATATTTTTACGGTTGCGTCCGATTTGTTTCCTAAAAAAATAGTAGGTTCTGTTATTGGTTTTTCAACAACTGTGAGTTCTATTGCAGGTATGGGAACCGCTTTGTTAATAGGCTTTGCATTGAATGAAGCTGGCACGGAAGGATACGTTTTCCCTTTTGTTATTGCAGCATTTGGTTATTTGGTCGGATTGCTTGTCATCCATGTTATTTCGCCAAAATTCGAACCCGTTTCACTGGATTTGAAATAAAATAGAAAAACTTATGAATTCGAGAGAAAGAATATTAAAAGCGTTAAATCACGAAGAACCAGATCGAATACCTTACGATTTAGCAAGTGCAACCTGGACAGGAATTACAAATACTGCTTACCAAAACCTAAGGAAATATTTGGGAAAGAAACCTGATAAACCAGAATGGTCTGATGTAATTCAGCAAATCGTTATTCCTTCGGAAGAGATATTAAATGAATTAAAAGTCGATACTCGTGGTGTTTTTCCGCTAACCAGTCATAATTGGGATGTATATTCAAAATTGAAAGATTGTGGTGATTATTGGGAATACGTTGATGAATGGAGTTTTGTTCATCATTTTCCAAAAGATGGGTACTGGTTTTCGTTGGTAAAAAGTCCGTTGGAACAAGTTGATTTTGAACAGGAAAATATAATTGAAAGTTTTCCATGGCCCGATGCCGGAAACAAGTTGCGATTTTCAGGTTTGCGCGAAAAAGCCATTCAGTATCGTGAGCAAAATAAAATTGTGATGACAAAAGGTTTGTGTGCCGGACTTTTTGAAATGCACCAGCGTGTGAGAGGAATGGAGAATTCGATGCTCGATCCGTTTTTGATTCCGGTAAACTCGGATAAATTGGTCGGGAAATTGGCAGATCTTAAAATTGAATTTTGGGATGCTTTGCTCGACGAAGTTGGAGATGTGGTTGACATTGTTGGAGAGGGTGACGATTATGGAACCCAACAGTCGCAACTAATTGCACCTGAGCAATTTCGAGAATATTATAAGCCTCATTTTGCAAGAGTTTTGAGCTTTATTAAACAAAAATCTCCCAATGTAAAACTAATATTTCATTCGTGTGGAAATGTGCGCCCAATTATTCCCGATTTAATAGAAATGGAAGTTGATATTTTGAATCCGGTTCACACAACGGCAGCCGGAATGGAAGCTGTTCAACTAAAAAAAGATTTTGGAAACGACCTCGTTTTTTGGGGAGGAGGAGTTGATACTCAACATGTTTTACCTTCCGGAACAGTTCAGCAAGTTAAAGACGATGTAAAGAGAAATGTAGAAGCACTTGCTCCCGGAGGTGGATTTGTTTTTAATACGGTACATAATATTCAGGCTGAAGTTCCGCCGGAAAATATTATGGCAATGTGGGAAACGTTTATGGAATATAAATATTAATCGAATTTTTAATGAAAATTATTAAAGCTCATTTTCTTATCCTATTTGTTCTTTTTTCGTTCTATTCTTGTGAAATAAAAAAGGAACAAACCCAGCAAAAACCCAACATTCTTTTTATTGCTGTTGATGATTTACGAACAGAATTAGGCTGTTACGGAAACGAACACATTAAGTCACCAAACCTGGATAAACTAGCCGGTCAGGGTTTTCTTTTTAACCGGCACTACGTAAGTGTACCAACCTGCGGTGCATCCCGTCATGCGTTGTTAACGGGGCAAAATCCGGTTTCTGTAGCTCACACCAGAAACAGTATTACGGCAGAAACGCTTTCAGTTCAACCTGAAGGTGAATTGCCCGAAACTTTCGTACATCAATTAAAACGAAGTGGATATTTTACGGTTGGAATTGGTAAAATTACGCATCACCCCGACGGTTATGTTTATGGTTATTTAGATGAGCCAAGCGACCAGCTGGAATTACCATATAGTTGGGACGAAATGCTAATGGACGACGAAAAGTGGGGTAGTGGGCACAATGCTTTTTTTGGCTATGCCGACGGAACTAACCGGCACACGCATGATAAGAATGTAAAACCTTACGAAATGGCTGATGTTTCTGATGAAGCATATCCCGATGGTTTAACAGCGAATCTGGCTATCAAAAAGTTGAAAGAATTAAAAGAAAAAAACCAGCCCTTCTTTCTTGGTGTGGGGTTTTTTAAACCTCACTTGCCATTTACTGCTCCAAAAAAATATTGGGATTTATATAACGAAAGCGAGTTACCAATTGCACCTTTTGCAGGAATTCCTGAAAATTCGAGTAAAGCAAGTTTACACGGTAGTGGCGAATTTAATCAGTATAAATTGGGCGAGGAAAAAGCTTCGCTTGAAGCTGCTGTTTCTGATGATTATGCCCGAAAAGCACGCCACGCCTATTTTGCTTGTGTAAGTTTTATCGATGCTCAAATTGGTAAATTAATGAATGAACTGGATGAGCTTGGTTTAGCCGAAAATACAATTGTTGTGGTTTGGGGCGACCATGGCTGGCATTTGGGCGACCAGCTGGTTTGGGGAAAACATACCGTTTTTGAACGTTCATTAAAAAGTACTTTTATGATTCGTTTACCTCAAAACCCAGGAGGCAAAACAATAAATAAAATTGTAAGCACTACCGATATTTATCCTACTTTAATGGAATTGTGTGGAACGCCTGTTGAACATTCTCTTAGTGGTAAAAGTTTGACCACTTTAATGGAGAATCCAAATGATGAAAATTGGCGAAACACCGCATATAGTTACTGGCGTAAAGGATTTTCTGTAAGAACCGAAGATTATCGGATAATGAAATATTTTAGAAAAGAAGAACCTGCAATTGAATTGTACGATCATAAAAACGATCCAAACGAAACAATAAATATTGCTGAAGAAAACCCTGATATTATTAATGAATTATTACCGATCTTAGAGAAAGGAAATTCAGTTGTCGATTACAAATGATAAAAAATTTAAAAGCAAATTAACGATGAAAACCACAAAACTTTTATCTCTGGGAATTGTCCTTATCACACTTGGACTTTTTAATTCATGTTCCGATTCAAAAAATAAAAGTAACGAAGCTTCGAAAGATACGCCACCCAATATTATTCTTTTAATGGGAGATGACCACGGCTGGGATGAAGTGGGTTACAATAATCATCCTTATGTGAAAACCCCTGTTTTGGATGAAATGGCTGCCAACGGATTACGTTTCGACCGATTTTATTCGGCACACCCCAGTTGCTCGCCAACACGGGGTAGTTTTATGACCGGACGGCATCCTGTTCGTTATGGTACTTTTTCACCAAACTGGTCAATCCGACCCGAAGAAATTAGTATTGCCCACATTTTGGGTAAAGCCGGTTACGCCAGTGCACATTATGGAAAATGGCATCTTGGTCCGGTTAAAAAAGACTCACCCACAAGTCCCGGTGCAATGGGTTTTGATGAATGGTTGTCGCACGATAATTTCTTTGAAATGAACCCTGTACTTTCACGAAATGGAGAAGTACCACAGAAAATAGAAGGAGAAGGTTCGAAAGTTATTATCGATGAAGCTATCCAGTTTATTCAGAAGGTAAATGAAAAAAACCAACCCTTTTTAGTTGTAGTTTGGTTTGGTTCGCCACATGAACCTTATAGTGGTTTACCGGAAGATTTGGCTCTTTATGAAAACTTGCCGGATGAACTAAATGAGCAAAAAGTAAATCTTACTTCCAACGAAACTGGCACCAGAGTTGAACGTTCTCTTCGCGATGTTTTACAGGAACGATACGCAGAAATTACAGCAATGGACAGAGCCATCGGCGATTTACGAACTTTCCTTAAAGAAAAAAATTTGAATGAAAATACCATGCTAATGTATTGTGGCGATAATGGAACACCGGCAAGTGCGGCAAGAACAGGTATGACAATACGCGGACAGAAAGGAAATATGTATGAAGGCGGCGTTCGTGTTCCCGGGATAATTGAATGGCCTGCAGTTATTCGAAATGCAGCTGTGACTCAGAGCAATTTTGTTACGAGCGATATTCTGCCAACCCTGGCTGAATTGACAAATCAGACACTTCCTAACAGGCCACTCGATGGAATCAGCATGGTTCCGTATCTGAAAAACCCGGAACAAAAACGTACGGAGCCGATATATTTCTGGAGTTTTAATTCAGGTAAAGCATTTGACGAATCAGCTCAACCGTACATCGATCCTCAGCTTCAGGAAGGAACCACACCTTTGGCAAAAATAATGGCTGGAAAATACACGCGCACTTTTCGGAATTTGAAATATGAAACGATTTCTGAAAATGATTTTGGTGGCGAACGTACAATGATGGGTGATCGTTATAAATTGGTTGTTGAAGGACAGTCGCCAAATGAAAAGGGTTTTGAATTATACGATATTCAAAACGATCGAGCGGAAAAAAACAATCTCGCCGATTCTCATCCCGATATTGCTGAAAACATGAATCGTAAATTTACCGAATGGCAGAAATCTGTTTTGACGAGTTTGACAGGTGCTGATTACAAGTAATTTTTGTGAGAAAATGCCAATACTGCGTTACTATCATCTTAATTACCAGTCATTAAGAGTAAACTCCTATAATTAAGACTTCGAAAGCCTTATCTTTGACGTTTTCTTTTCAAAGACAAAGAAGTAGTATTTTCTTACAGTTTCTAAGGGAAGTTACCTGATGAAGAATATAAAATTTAATATTCCGGGTTTTCAGGTTTCATAATTCAGTTTAAATTGGTTTTGGAGTATTCCTTCCATCATCGTTAGTTTTGTGTTTTGCGTTTGATTTACCTTTTATATTATCAATTACATCTTCTACTTTTTTCGATATTTTATCTCCAACTACCTGTGCTTGCTCAATAACCTCTCCGGCTTTTTTTTCTGTTTTTTCAACAAAATCATCTACTTTATCGGGAATATCACTTTTATTAAAATCGGCAATTTTTTCTTTGACAAAATCTCCTGATTTATCAATATAGTCGGAGATTTCATCGACAACACCACTTTTGTTTAGTTTTTCAATTTGTTTTTCAATCAAGTCTTCGGCCTTTGCAGCAAGTCTTTTTGCTTTTTCCAGAAAATCTATTTTATTATCATCCATAATAATATTTTCAAAATATACTTTTTAACAAGTAAAAATACTAAACAGTCTCGTAATAAAACAATTAATGGAAGTAAAAAAAATATGTGAAATTTACTCAAAAATTAATTAAGAAGAAATTGAATCAAGTCTAAACAATTCATTAAAATTACAGAATTTAAGGAAGAGTTGCATTCTTCAATTAATGGATATTAGTTTACAATTCAGGAAACCTCTTTCTATCCACTTCGCGCATCATTTCATAAACATTTCTAAAAAGTTTTTCAACATTGGGTTTCGAGAAATATTCGCCATCAATTCCGTATGCTGGGCGGTGTTCCATTGCCGAAAGAGTGCGGGGTGCCGTGTCTAAATAATCGAATGCTTTTTGCTCTTCCATTACTTTTTGCATCATATACGCAGTTGCTCCGCCGGGAACATCTTCATCAACAAAAATTACTTTATTGGTTTTTTTAACCGATTCCAGAATAATATGATTTACATCGAAAGGCAATAAAGTTTGAACGTCAATAACTTCGGCAGAAATTCCTTTAAAATCATGGAGTAATTTAGCAGCTTTAACTGCATGGTGTACATTCCATGCGTAAGTAACAATTGTAATATCTGTTCCTTCGCGCATAATTTCCGGAACGCCAAGCGGAACTCTGTATTCGCCATGATTTGCAGGGAGTTTCTCTTTTACATTATATCCTTTTAAAGGTTCAATTACCATTGCCGGGTCGTTTGCTTCTAATAATGTATTATAAAAACCTGCTGCCTGTGTCATGTTTCTGGGAACGCACAAATAGATTCCACGCATTGATCCCAACAACATTTGTATTGGCGAGCCTGCATGCCAGATTCCCTGTAATTGATGACCGCGCGTTCGTATAATCAGCGGTGCAGCCTGTTTCCCTTTTGTTCGGTATTGAAGCGTTGCCAAATCGTCGCTTAATTGCGACTGTGCATAAATAAGGTAATCGAGGTATTGAATTTCTGCAATTGGGCGGAATCCACGCATGGCCAAACCAATTCCCTGACCAATAATCGTTGCTTCCCGAATTCCGGTATCCGAAACCCGTTCGACGCCGTACTTTTTTTGCATCCCTTTCATACCCTGGTTTACATCACCCAATTTGCCGGTATCTTCGCCAAATGTTACCAGGTTTGGATATTTATCAAAAAGAACATCGAAGTTTTTATTAATGATTACAGAGCCATTAACTTCAATTGAATTTTCGTCGTATTTTACCGGAACACTTTTGATTTTTACAGCTGAATCAGAACCGGTTCTGTACAATTCTCCATTGTAAAATCCGGCAGTTCTTTCTTCAAATCTTTTTATCCAATCTTTTAATTTGCTTCTTTCTTTTTGTAATTCAGGGTTTAAATGAATTTCAAGGTTTAATCGTTTTGCAAAACTTAAATGAGAGCGTCTTGTTGGGAATATTTTTTGCGTTACCCGTTCAAATCGTCGGTCGCTTTGTAAATCGGTTTTTATGTCAATCTTACGAAGTACATCTTTTAATTCTTTCCGTTCTTTTAAATAGCCGTTTGAATAATTATTCCATGCTTTTTCGCGTGCTTCTTTGGCTCTTTTCTTTGTGCTTTTTTCAATTTGCTTTAGCATTTCTTCATCAGCAATTCCATTTTCCAAAAGCCATTTCCTCATTTGGTTTATTCCATCAAACTCCTCTTCCCACGCCAAACGTTTTTTGGTTTTGTAACGTTCGTGCGAACCCGATGTAGAATGGCCTTGCGGTTGTGTTACTTCGTAAATGTGGAATACTGTGGGAGTTTGCGTTTTTCGACAATGCGAAATTCCGTTTCGAAAAGTTTTAACCAATTCCGTATAATCCCAACCTTGGCATTTATGAATGGAAATACCGTTTGTACCTTTTTCTTTTTGAAATCCTTTTAACGCTTCCGAAATACTTGATTTTGTAGTTTGTAATTCAATGGGTACGCTAATTCCAAATCCATCGTCGTAAATTGCAACTGCCAGTGGAACCTGCATTACGCCAGCTGCATTTATGGTTTCAAAAAATATTCCTTCCGATGTACTTGCGTCTCCAATGCTTCCAAATGCAACCTCATTTCCTGTAACGTTATTCTTCAATTTATCCTTTAAATCAGGTCTTTGTCTTACAATTTTAGAAGCCTGCGCCAAACCCAGTAATCGTGGCATTTGTCCAGCTGTTGGAGAAATATCGGAAGCTGAATTATATTTTTCAGCAAGGTCTTTAATTTCTCCTTTTTCGTTAATATTCGCTGTACTGAAATGATTGTTAAAATTACGTCCGGCAGTCGATGGATTTGTTTCTTCGTTGGTATCGCCATAAATCATGGAGAAAAACTCCTCGGGTTGCAATAATCCTAGTGCGAGCATAAAAGTTTGGTCGCGATAGTATCCTGAACGCCAATCACCTTTTTCGAATGTTTTTGCATAAGCCACTTGTGCGACTTCTTTTCCTTCACCAAAAATACCAAAATGGGCACGTCCGTTGTGTACTTCACGCCGTCCTAAAATACTAAGTTGGCGGCTTAAAAAAGCAATGTAATAATCATCGAGGGCTTCTTTTGCAGATATATTATTGGGAATAGTCAATTCTATTTTTTCTTTGAACATATTTATTGATAAAACCAATCATTCTAAATTTATTAGGTAAACGATTTAAAATTCGAATTGTTTAATTGTTTTTATAATCCGGTATTTTCAAGTATTTTTAGATTTAAATTCATTGTTATGAACTCATCTATATCGAACTCAAATTTTTTTATTCAAAAAATTGTTATTGTTCTATTTCTAAGCATTATGGCTGTTTCGTTGTATGCAAACGAATTTTATGTTTCAACTGCAGGAAACAATAAAAACCCGGGAACAAAAGAAAAACCATTTGCTACTTTGGAACAGGCAAAAATTGCGGTTCAGAATTCTATTCAAGAGAATGATATAGCAGAATATACCATTTGGATGGCTAGTGGTTTTTATGAAATTGAGAGTCCCATAATTTTTGAAACTGCTTGGTTTGGAAAAAATTGTAAGCTTGAAATTAAAGCTTTGAGTGGTGTAAATCCAAAAATATCGGGCGGTAAAGTTTTAAAGAACTGGAAGAAAAATAGCAATGGAATTTGGCACGCTCAATTGCCTGAATATGAAAATTGGAATCCTCGCGAGTTATTTATCGATGGGAAAAGAGCGGTTCGTGCAAGGTATCCGAATGATGATTATTTGAAAGTTGAAAAAGTGGGGAAAGACCGACGTACAAATTTTTTCTTTGCGAAAGGTGATTTCCCAATTCCTGAAAATACAGATGGAGTAGAATTAGTTTTGCTTCACGATTGGTCGATTTCGCGTATTGGAGTAAAAGAAATTAATTCAAGAATAAATAAATTGACGACGGTAGATTCAATTGGTGCAAAAAATCCTGCATTCTTTAATATTGACAACTGGGAAATAAATCCTCGTTATTTTCTTGAAAATGCAATTAAATTTTTAGATGCTGAATATGAATGGTATTTAGATTCGAGCACAAAAAAAGTGTATCTGAAATTGCCTGAAAATATTAATCCTGAGCAAGCTAAAATTGTTGTTCCCTTCGCTGAGAGTTTAATTCAACTAACAGGAAGTGAAAATAAGCCAATTCAGAATATTCATTTCGATGGTATTACTTTTCAACATTGTTCATGGCCGATTCCGGAGATGGGTTATTGCGGGGTTCAGGCGTGTAATTTCGATGCACGTCCTGAAAATGGTTGGAAGGAAATTCCGGCAACTATTAAACTGGAGTGGGCGGAAAACTGCACGTTTCATAATTGTAGTTTTGAAAATTTAGGAACCAGTGCTTTATGGTTTTCAAGGGGCAGTAAATTTTGTTCTGTAAGTAATTCTCATTTTACTGATATTTCGGCAAATGGAATTATGATTGGCGAGGGGCGTGACCGTTTTATTGATGGTAAAGTGTGGTGGAAAAAAGCGCCGGAGCAAGTTGCGTTGGGGAATACAGTCGAAAATTGTGAGATTGAAAAATGTGGAGAACAGTTTTATGGCGCCATTGGAATTTGGTGTGGTTTTACAGCCAAAACTACTATTAAAAATAATGAGATATTCGATTTGCCTTATTCCGGAATTTCAATAGGCTGGGAGTGGAGTCCGGCAGAAACACCTTGTAGAGAAAATGTGGTTGATGGAAACCATATTCATCACATTTTAAAAATTTTAAGCGACGGTGGCGGAATTTACATGTTGGGTTTGCAGCCGGGTAGCAAGTTGGTGAACAATCACATTCACGATGTAAAGGTAAATGCCGGACGCGCTGAAAGTAACGGTATGTTTCTCGACGAGGGAATTACCGATGTCGTAGTGGCAAATAATCTCATTTATAACATTGCTAAATCGCCGCTCCGTTTTCATAAAGCAACAACTAATCTGGTGAAAAATAATTATCTATTCTGTACCGAAGATAATCCTCCAATTCGTTACAATTCAACGAATGAGAACGATATAAGAAAAGTTGGAAATAAGGTTTTTGTTGAAGGAGATACAAATTATTTACAGGAGCTTAAAAAAGTAATTGCTATATGGGAAAAATAGTTTCATTAATAGTTCTGATAATTTTTCTTGTGGGATGCAAATCGGAACGCAAAGTAAAACAACCTCCAAATGTTTTGTTCATTATTGCAGATGATTTGGCAGACAGATTAGCGTGTTACGGAGATTCAGTTGCTATAACTCCAAACCTTGATAGATTGGCTGATAAGGGAGTTGTTTTTACAAATAATTTCTGCCAATACCCAACTTGTGGTCCAAGTCGGGCATCGCTGCTTTCCGGGCTTTATCCATTCGAAAGTGGATATACATCGAATGCAGCAGGAAGTTTCAACGAACATCTTCCGGGTGTGACTACACTTCCCAGATTATTTCGTGAAAATGGATATTTCACGGCACGCGTTGGAAAGATTTTTCATATGGGAATTCCAGGTGGAATAGGAGGCCCGGGAACCGATGATACTTTGGCTTGGGATGTTGCTCTAAATAATACCGGTTACGATGCAGATATAAAGGTTTGGAAAAAAGCAACTCACGTTGGAAATACAAGGGGAACCGGCGTTCGGGTGGTTTATGATAATCCTGAAATAGAAGATTCAGAAATGGCTGATGGACAAGGTTTATACAATGCTATTCAACTTATGAGAGAAAACAATCCTCAAAAAACAGGAAAACCACTCTTTTTGGCTTATGGAATTTATCGTCCGCATCCGCCAATGATTGTTCCTGAAAAACATTGGGATGCAATCGATATTTCTAAATTCCGGATTCCTTATGTTCCTGATAACGATCGCAATGATATTCCTGAAATAAATTGGCATTTGAAAGATTCGGGATTTAACTACATACCAGATATACATGCTATAAATTATGCACACGCATATTATGCAGCCATCCATTTTGTTGACGATTTGGCTGGCAAATTAATACAGGAATTGGAAAATGAAGGAATGGCCGATAACACGATTATCGTGTTTTGTGGCGACCAGGGATTTCATTTGGGAGAACACGGTCACTGGCACAAATCTTCGATGTTTGAAGAAGCTTGCAGAGTTCCTTTAATAGTTTATGATCCCCGCCAAAATGAAAAAGGCAAGAAGTGTAATAACCTTACCGGATTAATTGATATTTATCCAACACTTTGCGAACTTGCTGGAATTAAAGCACCTCACCAACTCTCGGGTTTAAGTTTAAAACCTCAATTAAACAATGTAAAAACTCCGGGGAAAGAGTTTGAATTTACAATGGGAAGTCCGCGAGGCTATGGAATAAGAACGTCAAAATACAGATACACAGAATGGCGAAAAGACAAAGTAAATACTGATTATAGTATGTTGTATGATTTGGAAAAAGATACAAAAGAGTTTAATAATATAATTGATGAACCTGAATATTCCAACATAGTAAAAGAACTTAAACAAAAATTGGATTCGGCAATAATAAAATAGCCAGGGCACGATTCAGAGTAATTCAGAAATTAATTTTTAAATATTAGTTTTTTCTCTTGTAAATCAATTTACCAACGGTTTGCAATGTTTTAACATCAATGTCCCTGATTTTTCCTTCGTAGTTAGGACCAATATTTATTGAAAAAATATTACCAAACTTTTCAGCACCCAAATAATCGTTGTAGATCTTTTGCGCCGGGTAACAAAGATTATCGTGTTTTGGAAGTGAATAAAACCACATGGCGCCGCCTTTATGAGGAGGCAATATTGGGTAGGTAAATTCGGCCGCCAGATATCCTTTGTAATTAGCCTCAGCCTCTTTATTGTATTTTGTTGCACTTGCATCTCCAATGGAGCCGGGTTTTCCCATTTCTCTTAACGATAATCTTCCTGCTGCTTCTCCATGATTAAATCCGATAAAACAGTTGGGTTGAAATTGGTGAATAAAATCAACTGTTTCTTTATGAGATAATCCACCATCTCCAACTGCATGATCCATCCAGAAAAACTCAATGGGGCCATAATTCGTACAAAGCTCTTTTAATTGTGCTTTTTTTATTTCAGGATTCGTACTGCTTCCGGCTTTCCAGCCTTTTCCGTCAATTGCTCCCGGCCAGTTCCAATCACCTTCAGAAAAATAGAATGCCAGTTTAATCCCATATTTATCGCACGATTTTCGAAGTTGGGCTATAACATCAACATCCAGTTTGCTGTTTGTTATTTTTTTCTCGGTGGTTTCAGTATCCCACAAACAAAAGCCATCGTGGTGTTTAGCAAGAAATAAGATATATCCCATTCCGGCATCTTTGGCTATTTTGCACCACTGGTCGGTGTCGCAGCCGGTGGCTTCGAAAAATGAAGCATCTTTATCTAGTGTTGGTGTCCACTCTTTACCATAAAATGTACTAAAAGACCAGCAAACAAACATACCCCATTTCATATCTTTTATTTGTTCTGCACGTTTCGAATCGTCTATTTTTGTTTTGTAATTGTCTGAAGTTTTAGGTTGACAACTTTGAAAAATTAAAGTAGTGAGAATAAGAATTGATACGATTATTGGTTTCATACTGTGAAATTTTGTTAGGGAACATTTCAAAATTGTCTCCCAGTTTTTTTGTTCTAAAATACCGGTTCAATAATAAAGCTAAATTCATAATTTTTTGCTTGAACAGAATACTTCGGATACGGACGAGCACCCCATGAATTATCGCCTGCAACTCCCATCATTTTTAAGTCGGTGCAAATAAATACACCATCTTTTTCTACAATGTCGTTGGTGTGTCTATAATCGTCCATATTCTCCATATCGAAATCTTCTATGGGATTATGCAGGGCAGAAAAACCAAAGAACGGTTCTCCACTTACACGAATTCCAATCCCGTTTTCATTACGCAACTCAAGCCAACGTGTGTCGGTTTTGTATCCATTTTCCTGCGGGCGAACGTAATTAAAATACTGGTCGGCAACTTTGCCTGAGTAAATTCCCACAAAGGCACTACGATTTCTGTCAATATAATTTTCGTGTGCCCCGCGACCAAAATATTTCAGGTTATCGTAATTAACCGGAAGTTCCCATCGCATTCCAAAACGTGGCATGTCAGGTAGTTTTTCTTCTTTCGTTTCAAACGAACTTGTAATTTCTATTTTACCGTCGCCCGTAATAATATAAACTACTGTTTGCGATGATTTTACTTTTTCAAGATTGTATTTTGCAGTGATATAAACCATATTTTCTGACGATTGAAAAGCTTCAACAGTTTTAGGTTTTGCTTCACGCGAAACTTCACGCCAAATACCCAAACGTTTTAACATTTGGCTTCCTTTGTCGTTGTCGTTTGCCGGACGCCAGAAATTTATTTGCGGTCCTTTTTGTATCAACTCAATTCCGTTCATTTTGTATGATGAAAGTGTTCCAGAAGGCTTATCAAAAGCAATCTCAAACTGTTCACCGGTAACCTTTATATTGTTTTTTGATTCAGTGAGCAACATTGAAGGAGTGTTATTTTCTTCGTTTTTATTCGAAACGAATTGTATGCTTATTGGTAGCTGTTCGTGTGCAACTTCAAAACCTGCTTTTCTGAATGGTTTATCTTTTTTAAGTTTTACTGAGAAATCAGTGAAATATTCGCCCGGATTGTTAAAACCAATTTTGTTTGGCAGTTGTACAATTTCACTTTCGCCAGGCTTTAATTTGAAGTCTTCAAGAACTCCTGAATAAATAGTTTTACCATCTTTCGAAAATGTCCAACTGATTTCATAATCACTTAAATCAATAAAATCGTAGAAGTTGGTAATTTTTGTTCCTGCTGTAACTTTTTCAAAGCGAACATACTGATACGCATATTTTACTTCCCACATTGCAGGATGCGGAGTGTAATCGGCAGATATAATTCCGTTGCAAACAAAATTATTGTCACTGGGCATATTTTCGCCATAGTCACCACCGTACGCCCAAAACTCAGTTCCGTCATCTGCTTTTTTTATGAGAGCCTGGTCAATCCAGTCCCAAATGTATCCACCTTGTAATTGGTCGTTCCCTTTCTTGTATATTACCTCCCATAAATCTACTAGATTACCGTTGCTGTTTCCCATGGCGTGCGAATATTCACTCGAAATCATAGTTTTAGTTTGTCTTTTCGAAGCGTATTTTTCCAAGCTTCTAACGCCAGGATATTGCGGACAAAAAATATCGGTATTGTCACCCATAATTGCACGTTCGTAATGAACAGGCCGCGAAAGGTCGCGAGCTTTTATCGCATTATATGCCGCAGTAAAGTTTATCCCGTCGCCAGCTTCATTTCCCATCGACCAAACTATAACACAAGCGTAGTTTTTATCGCGCTCAACCATTCGCATTATTCTATCAACGTGCGCCAGTTCCCACTCCGGCTTTTTTGCCAGCGAGTGTTCGCTGTAATACATTCCGTGCGATTCTATGTTTGCTTCGTCGGTAACGTATAAACCATATTCGTCGCAAAGTTCCAGAAAACGTTCGTTAGTAGGGTAGTGACTTGTTCGCACTGCATTTATGTTGAACTGTTTCATCAGTGCAATTTCTTTAATCATATTTTCCTCACTAATTACATGACCGTTGTATTGGTCGTGCTCGTGGCGATTTACACCTTTTATTAATACTGCAACACCGTTTATTTTGAAAATGGTATCAATTATTTCCACCTTTCGGAAACCAATTTTAGACGAAACTGTTTCAACTATTTCTCCATCCTCATTTTTTAGAATAATTACCAGCGAATATAGGTTTGGTGTTTCGGAGGTCCACTTTTTGGGCGATTCAATTTCATCGGTAAATGTGAGTGACAAATTAGTCTTTTTATTGATTTTAGCTTCTTGAGAATCTGATGCAACTGTTCTTTTTCCTTCGCCTATAATTTGGTATTCAACCGTATAATTTCCCGAGCGTAACTTTTCAACATGGTTACTTAAATCCACATCTAAACTGAACAGTCCATTTTTATATTCAGAATCTAAATCGGCCTTTGCATAGTAGTCGCGAATGCGCACTTTTGGAGTTGAGTAAATAAATACGTCGCGCTCGATGCCACTGATTCTCCAGAAATCCTGACACTCTAAATACGACCCGTCAGACCAGCGATAAACCTCGGCAGCCAAAACGTTTTCGCCTTCAATTAAATATTCGGAAATATCCCATTCTGCGGGTAATTTACTCCCCTGACTATAGCCTACTTTTTTACCATTCACCCAAATATAAAAAGCAGATTTTACTGCACCAAATTGTATAAAAACCTGTCGTCCATCCCAATTTTCAGGAACGGTAAAAGTGCGTCGATACGAACCCACTGGATTATAATTGTGTGGAACTTTCCCCGGATTGGCTGGGTAAATTCTATCAATAAATTTAATTTCTTCTGAAACCGGAGCTTTGTAATCTGCAAATTCGTACTGGTGATTTACATAAATTGGAATTCCGTAACCTTGTAATTCCCAGTTTGCCGGAACTGGAATATTGTCCCAACCCGAAACATCGAAATCAGTTTTGTAAAAATCAACAGGTCGGTCGGCAGGTTTACGCACCCAATTAAATTTCCAGATTCCACTTAAACATTTATAAAAAACAGATTGGTTTCGCTTTTGAGTTAGTGCTTCCTCAACTGTTCTGAAAGGCATAAAAGTGGCGTGTGCTGCCTCTTTGTTTTGATTAATCATTTGAGGATTTTCCCAGTCCGAAACCTGACTTTGCGCATTTGCTAAATTGCAATTGACCAGTAAAAAAGTAAAAAGAATAATTATAGCTGAAATTGAATTTTTCATCAGTTTAATGTTTAGTTAAGTAGCCTTATTTTATTATTAATGCTAATCAAGAGTTGAACCTTGATTAATGTATCTTCTTGTTTCGCACTGAAAGTGCAGTTTATATCAGCCCAATGGCAACGCCTTGGGTTGATATGTTGTGTACAAGTATTCGCTTTGAAAAGGCAACTTAAATTGTCCTTTCAGGACGCACATTTCTACTTATACAAGACCCAATGCGTTGCATTGGGCAGAATTAAATTAGGCTTTCAGTCTGAAAAATTGTTTATATCAACCCTTGATTCGCATTATTTAATAATTCCTCAAAGTTAGAGAATAATACCTGTTGAGATTTCCATACCAATGATTATTTTTTGCATTTATTGTAAAAGTTTGATTTCATCGGTTTTAAAATGTATTTTCGGAACTCAAATCTAAACCAATAAAAAATGAAAGCAGCCGTATTAGAATCATACAATAATTTTGTTTGGAAAGAAGTTGAAACACCAAAAGTAAAATCTGGCGAGGTTTTGTGTAGAATTAAATTTGCCAGTATTTGTGGCACTGATATGCACATTTTTCCAGGCGATTTTCATCCGCGTACTCCGGTTCCTTTTATTCCCGGGCACGAAATGGGTGGAGTGGTAGAAGAAATTGGTGAAGGTGTTTCGGGTTTTGAAATTGGTGATAAAGTGGCCATCGACCCAATAATTTGGTGCAACGAATGCCCGGCTTGTATAAGAAAACATTATCCGGCTTGCACCAGTTTGAAACTATTAGGAGTTGATATGGACGGTGGATTTGCGGAATACGTTGTTGCTCAACCACACATGCTTTTTAAAACTGCTCCCGATTTACCAGACGAGCACGTTGCTTTAACCGAAATTTATGGAATTGGTTTTCACGCCAATAATCGCGCAGAAACAAAAGAAGGTGATGTGCTCGCAATTTGGGGTGCAGGCCGTGTTGGACAAGTAATTTTGCAAGCTGCCAGAACAAAAACCAGCGGCACTATTTTCATGGTTGATCCTTTGGAAAACCGATTGGAAATTGCAGAAAAGTTCAATAAAAATGTAATTGGAATCAATCCTAAAAAAGAAAATCCGGTTGAAGCAATTAAACGTCATACAAATGGAAATGGTGTTGATATTGCCTTTGAAGCAATTGGTCACGCCGAAGAAATTGAAGGTGTTTTTACTCCAATTCGAAGTTGTATTCAAAGTTTGCGGGGCGGAGGAAAAGTTTGTGTACTCGGGTTGTCCGATCATCCGGCACCAATTGTTTTTAAAGAGTTAATTTGGAAAGAGGCTCAAATTATTACTTCGCGCGTGAGCGACGGCGAATTCACGGAAGTAATAAAACATTTAAATGCAGGCACTTTAAAACCCGATGCATTAATTTCAAAAGTTATGCATGGTTCACAAATTCAGGAAGCATTTGAATTGGTACAACGCGAAAAAGAGAAATATTTGAAAGTATTGTTGGACTTTAGCTAAATTAACAAATATGAAACCAAATTATGCATTAATTATAATTGCAATTTTATTTGCAAGTTGTTCAACAAAAGCTCCTCAAAATAATCCAAATATTGTAATAATTCTTGCCGACGATATGGGTTATGGCGATGTACAAGTTTTAAATCCGGGTTCTAAAATTCCTACACCAAATATTAATAGTTTGGCTGAAGAAGGGGTAACATTTACCGATGCACATTCTCCTTCTGCTGTTTGTACTCCAACTCGTTATGGTTTATTAACCGGTAGATATTGTTGGCGAAGTCGATTGAAAAGAGGTGTGCAAAATGGTTATGGCGAACCTTTAATCGAGACCAATCGGCCAACTATTGCTTCGCTTTTAAAAGAAGTTGGCTACAATACAGGAATTGTTGGAAAATGGCATCTGGGGCTTGGTTTTCAGAAAAATAAAAACGATGAATTTGATTTCTCTAAATCCGTGATTTATTCGCCAAATAATGTGGGATTCGATTATTCGTATGTTATTCCAGCTTCACTCGATTTTCCACCCTACGTTTATATCGAAAATAGTGAGATAACTGAATTCCCTTCAATTGAAGAAACAGCAAGTAAGTTCCCGGCCTTTTGGCGAAAAGGAGAACGTTCGCCAATTTTTGTGATGGAGAATACTTTGGATCATTTGCTAAAAAAGGCAAACAATTATATCGAAGAAAATGCAAACAAAGAGAATCCATTTCTATTATATTTTCCACTTACCGCACCACACAAACCGGTTTTGCCACACGAACGTTTTCGTGGAAAAACTAATTTGGGACCGTATGGCGATTTTGTGCTTCAGGTAGATTGGACGGTTGGCGAAGTACTTAAAAAATTGGATGAACTAAAAATTGCAGATAATACTTTGGTAATTTACACAAGCGACAACGGTTCTTTTATGTATCGTAAAAATGCAGGAGAACCTGATCATTTAACGGATGAAACTCTTCAGGAATTTGATGAAACAAACCATACTTCAAACTATATTTTCAGAGGGACGAAAGCTGATATTTGGGAGGCGGGTCATCATGTGCCGTTTTTTGTTCGATGGCCAAAATATTTTGAGGCTGGAACGAAGGTTGAAAATACCATCAGTTTGACCGATATTTATTCAACTTTGGCGAATATTTTAAACCACCCACAAAAGCCAGGAAGTGGTGAAGATAGTTTTAGTTTTTATCAACTTTTAAATGGAAATAATTCCGATTATTCAAGAGCGCCCGTAGTCCATCATTCGGTAAGTGGAATGTTCGCTATTCGAAAAGGTGATTGGAAATTGGTTTTGGGAAATGGTTCCGGTGGCCGCGAACAACCCAAAGGAAATTCGTTTGAAAAACTGTATCAGTTATTTAATCTCAAGGAAGACTTAAGTGAAAAAAATAATGTGATTGAGAAATATCCTGAAATTGCAGCTGAATTGGAAATGGAGTGTTTGAGGATAAAAGGGGAGAATTAAGTAGAAAGTTTCAGGATTCATGTTTCAAGTTACAGGTTTAGGTAAAGATTCAAATAAATATTTATCAATAATAAATCGACAATTATAAATGACAATTGACCCGTATAAAAGAACGGTTGCTGGCATTAAACCAGCTCCAACAACATTTTTTGGAAAGCTAAAATATTTAGGACCGGGATTTGTTTTGTCAGCTTCTGTTGTTGGTTCAGGCGAGTTAATTTCAACAACAACGCTGGGCGCAAAAGCTGGGTTTGTTACTTTTTGGGTGATTATTGTGAGTTGCTTTGTAAAGGTTGCTATTCAGTTAGAGTTTGGCAAACAAGCCATTCGCACTGGCGAAACCGTTATGACTTCGTTAAACCGTTTGGGAGGTCCTCGTTTTGGCAAACGGAATGCCAACTGGAGTTTGTGGACATGGCTGTTTCTTTGGTTGTTTAAGCCGCTTCAGTTAGGTGGAATTATTGGCGGAGTTGCTATAACTTTAAATATGGCTTTCCCTGCAGTAAGTATTACCTGGTTTGCCGTTATTGTTGGAATTGTAGTTGCATCGATGGTTTTTAAAGGCTACTATTTTTTTATTGAAAAGGTGTCGGTTGTATTGATGTTGTTATTTACCGTTTTTACAATTGTAGCCGTTTTTATGCTTCAGAATACAGACTTTGCATTTGTTTTAGATGATGTTATTGAAGGAGTACGATTTAAATTGCCAGCTGCAACTGTTGGTTTTGCAATTGCTGCTTTTGGTTTAACAGGTGTTGGTGGCGATGAAATTGTTGCATACAATTACTGGTGTCTGGAAAAAGGTTACGCTCGTTATACCGGTCCTTATGAAGATACCGATGAGTGGCGACAACGAGCAAAAGGTTGGATTAAAGTGATGAATCTCGACGCTGTTTTATCGATGGTAGTTTACACATTAGTTACTGCAGCCTTTTATTTACTGGGAGCTGCAGTTTTATATCAGAGCGGAGATATTCCTGCCGGGTTTGAAATGATTGAAACCCTTTCGAAAATGTACACCGGAGCCTACGGTCCGTGGGCGAAAAGTTTTTTCCTGTTTGGTTCATTTATGGTTTTGTTTTCTACTTTATTTTCTGCTTTGGCTGCCCGCACAAGAATTTTTTCAGACCTTTTTGGACAAGTGGGATGGATTGATTTTTTCAATCTGAAACAACGAAAACGAACGGTTGCAATTTCTGCGTGGGTTTTTCCGTTACTGTGGGTTATTGCATTGGTTTGGGTGAGGTTGCCTGTAATAATGGTGACTATTGGTGGGATAATTACTTTTTTTATGTTGCTGATAATTGTTTATGCCGGCATCCATTTCAGATACAAGCAAAAACAATACGGTTTAGAATCGTCAAAATTCTATGATATTGCATTGTGGGTCAGTTGTATCGTAATCTTCTTAGTAGGATTATATGGTGCTGTTTCGCTTATTTAAAATCAAAACATATAATTATACAACACCTTAATTATTTTTGGTACTTTGAAATATATCCATATTTTCGTGTTCGTACACGGAAAAGGTTTTAATTAAAAAAAATACAATGAATATTAGTAAATACAGTTTCGGGGTTGGAGATCGTTTTAATCACCAGGGACAGGCGCAATTAAAAGCTTTAATGAAAGCTAATGCAAAAGGTGTTGAAGTAACTCCGGTTTGGAACAAATCGAATCGGGAGCATGACATTGTTCATTCAGAGCCTGAAGGGACACGTGAAGAAGCCGATGCAGCTGTAAAAGCATTGGCTTGGGAAAAACCGTATTTGGTTGATGCCGACCACATTAACTTATCAAATGTTGACCGTTTTATTCAGCACTCCGATTTTTTTACACTCGATGTTGCAGTTTATATTGGAAATGAGCCAGCAGCGGAAGATGTTGCTGCCTTTAAACAATCGTGTGCGATTTTTAGTGGAAAAGTTACGATTCCGGGTATCGACGAAACAATTATAGTTTCAGACGAATTACTTGATGAAGTTTCGGGTAAATATTTAGCTGCGGTTAAAGAGGCAGGTAAAATTTACAAACACATTGTTGGTGTAAAAGGAGTTGGTAATTTTGTAACCGAAGTTTCGATGGATGAAGTGGAAGACCCACAAACTCC
>Ga0307988_1000717_pt1 | contig 21550 bp, 22 predicted proteins | sample EllFjometagen183_FD_203166 | JGI IMG/M metagenome (GOLD analysis project Ga0307988, IMG submission 203166) | Marine microbial communities from Ellis Fjord, Antarctic Ocean - #183 | ecosystem: Environmental > Aquatic > Marine > Unclassified | place: Southern Ocean | collected 2014-10-08 | reverse complement strand
TAATAATTAATGATGAGGGTATTTTTGTAGACAATGATAATGAATCCGTTCGGATAACCAATTCTGAAATTCACGTTGAAGGTGATGAACCTGTTCATTTGGATGGAATATTGGGATTTATTGTTGGGTCACTTGTGAGAAGTGTCACAAAGGTCGCATTATCATCTATCGGCAGAACTCCAGACCAAACATTTAAGTACATTGTGAACAATGAAGGTGAAAATAATAATACAAATTTTTATAATATCAAAATCTAATTATAAATCTTGAATTAACCTTTGTAATTAGTTAATAAAACGTACAATATTTTAAGAGCCTTCCCTAAGAATCAGGGAAGGCTCTTATATTTTCTACTATTCCCTATTAAAAATAATTAGACCAATAATTCCCTGCCCAACAAAGAACGAAGATATACTTAATATCAACCAATTTTCCTGCATCAAAACATTTCCGGCAATTTGTAACTGATTTATTATTACCATTGCTACTATCATAAAAGAAAAAGCAAAATTATTGGTTTTGTAATATAACTGATATTCACGTTCATCATATTTTTTCTTTTTAATAAAAGCAAGCACTGCCATTAATGCCAAACTGGCACCTCCTACTTTCCCAAATGCAAGAATGCAGATCCAGATAATTATTCCAATTACCAAAGTATAGATCAATCTTCTTTTCATTTTATTCTCCTATTAATTATTTTCTCAAAAACAATATTAAACCAAACAAACCATGAAAAAAGAAAAAAGACAATATTACAAGTTGAGCCCAACTAGCATTTACAAATTCTGTAAATCTCGGTAAATCAATCATCAATCTTGAGATCACTACTGCTCCCATAACAGCAGCTAAAGTAAAATGATTCACTTTATAATATAAATAGTAATCTCGCTCATCTAATTTTCTCTTTCTAAAAAAATAATAAATGATCATTCCACCTCCCATTCCAAGAGGTAAACCTTCCAATATTCCAACAGGTTTTCCGTAGATTATTATCAAAATTACGAATACAATTCCAAACACAATTTCAGAGATAAAATCAAATATGCAGGTCTTTCTTCCTATTTTCATATCTCCTCCCCACCAAAAACAATTACTGCAGCCGGAAGAGTATGTGCTAAATAACCCAGACACACAACCGTTACTACATCAATTGGACTTTTTTCTATAACTGCAAAGATCAGGATCAGCAATAAGCAAAGAATAACAAAAATATTATAAGACATCCTGATGGATCTATACAAAATTTGAGATTCTCTTTCATCCAGTATTTTTTGTGATTTATGAATAAACTTCCATAAACCCGATTTGTGATAAGCAGTATTGAAACTTATTCGCATTACTACTAAAGGTATTATCTCCAGGAATAAATAGAATTTACTACAATCTAATAGTTTTACAACATAGAAAATTACTAGCACAAATATCAATGAAATATAATTGATAACTACTGCCGATCTATTAACTTTTTTCATTTTTCCTCCTCTTCTAAGCTTTTAAAAAATACAAAATACCAATTAAACCACGGGTGATCATTCCGAAAACCAAAAAGCCATAGAACAGGTTAAATTCCGGAAATATAAAATATAGTATTGCCATTATCGCTCCCAGGAATGATGCATGCAAAGCTGAGGCTTTGAATAATAAAGCTGTTTCTCTTTCATCGGGAATATTCCGCGTAAGTATCAAACCGATAAAGAACGGGATCAATCCCAATAAACCAATATCACCATAAAATCTTGTCAGGATAAAAACCAGGACTCCTGATATTACTTCAATTACAAAGAATAGTACGTTATTTCCTCTAATTTTCATTTTTCTCCTCCAAATAAAATATCTCTTCCACATTTACTTTAAATACACGAGCGATCAATAGTGCTAACCTCATGGATGGATTAAATTTACTTTTTTCTATAGCAATAATGGTCTGACGCGAAACTCTTACCTTCTCTGCCAACTCCTGTTGAGTTAGCTCACCATTCATAAATCTGAATTGTTTTAATTTGTTTTTCAGATCAGCCAATTAACACCTCCTTACGTCTAAGCGAAGAATCTTACTCTCTATCTTCCGAAGCAATCTTTACTCACAATAACCAATCTTCTATCAACTCACAAAATCAAAGTTATCTTTTAGTTACATTATGTCAAGTTTTAATTACATTATGTTATGTTTTACTTACTTGCTTTTCAACACAGAAGCACGGAGACACGGAAATAGTAAGTATAAAAATGGGAAGTCTTCGATTAATGGTTTTCTGGATGATTATGCTTTTACAATTGAAGCTTTCATCTCACTTTATCAAGCCACATTTGATGAAAGGTGGTTGTTGGAAGCAGAGCAATTAACCGCCTATTCCCTTATTCATTTTTATGATTCAGAAAGTGGAATGTTTTTTTATACTTCTGATATAGATCCTGGTCTTGTTGCGCGAAAAATGGAAATTGCTGATAATGTAATTCCTTCTTCAAATTCACAAATGGCAAAGAACTTGTTTTTGTTGGGGCAGTATTTATATAAAGATGATTATATTCTAAAATCCAAACAAATGCTTAACAATGTAAAACAAGCTGCTTTAAGGAGTGGAGTGTATTATGCCAATTGGGATATTTTAATGGCGTGGTTTAGCAGCGACCCATATCTAATATCAATTGTTGGTGATGATTACTTAAGCAAGAGAAAGGAATTTGACACCTATTATTTGCCGAATGTATTTTTATCCGGTGGGAAGAAGGAAGGAACGCTGGAATTACTTAAAGGTAAAAATATTGCAGAACAAACTACAATTTATGCTTGCCAAAATAGAGTATGTGATCGACCTGAAACTGAAGTTGAAGACGTGATTATGCAAATTAGGAAGTAAATTATGAATTGGAAGAGTAAAAAGAAAGCTCTAGTGATCAATGCAGTTTTTTTTGCTGTGTTATTTGGCTTGATTTCCCTGAATAAGGAAGTCTTGAGACCTGCTTTGAATAGTTCACAATTAATGATAATATTAACAGGTTGCTTTCCCAATTTCATTGCAGCTTTTATAATTAGTCTGTTAGCAGTATCAGCAGTGTTAGTGAAAAAGTTAAAACGTGGAAGATTGATCATATATTTATGGTCAATAGCTGTATTCGTCATTTTAATGATAGAAGAATTTAAACCAATGTGGGGAGCTAGTACACTATATGATACATTTGATGTTATTGCCAGTGGTGTTGGTTCAGCTTTAGCAATTTTAACTTTTGAATTGATAACAATGCTTGGGAAAAAGAGAAATCTGAGAACAAACTAAACATAATAAAAAAGGGTGATTGATCTCAATCACCCTTTTCGAATCTATTATATACCTCAAAGATAGAGCTTATAGTTATAAGATCACATTCTCCAGGTATTCACCAAATTCTTCACGCAACACACCACAGATTTCACCTAACGTGGCATATTCTTTAACAGCTTCAACCATCAAAGGCATCAGGTTAGTTGTTCCTTTAGCAGCTGTGCGGATTGCTTCAAGTTTTTCATTCACTATATTATTGTCTCTTGAATCTTTTAATTCTTTCAGTTTTACTTTCTGGTTTTCACCAATTATCGGATCAACTTTTAATAGTTCAGGTTTGTTTTTCTCTTCAGCTTTAAATTCGTTCACACCGACAACAATACGATCTTTTTCCTCGATAGAACGTTGGTAATCGAATGCGCTATTCTGGATCTGCTGTTGAGCATAACCTTTTTCTATCGCACTTACCATACCACCCATTTTTTCTATCTTCTCAATCATCTCTACAGATTCATCGATCATATCTTTGGTAAGTGATTCTACATAATAGGAACCTGCCAGGGGATCGATAGTATTTGTAACACCACTTTCATGAGCAACAATTTGCTGTGTTCTTAATGCTATTTGAACACTATCTTCTGTTGGAAGCGCCAAAGCTTCATCACGTGAGTTTGTATGCAGACTTTGTGTTCCACCCAGAACTGCTGCCAAAGTTTGAATCGCAACACGAACAATATTGTTATCTGGTTGTTGAGCTGTGAGTGTACATCCAGCTGTCTGAGTATGGAACCGAAGTTTTAGTGATTTTGGATTTGTAGCACCGAATTGTTCTTTCATCAATTTCGCCCAGATAAACCTGGCAGCACGGAACTTGGCAACTTCTTCAAATAAATCGTTATGAGCATTGAAGAAGAAAGAGAGTCTTGGCGCAAATTCATCAACTTCTAACCCACTTTTAATGGCTGCCTTCACATAAGCAACCCCATCTGCTAACGTAAAAGCTACTTCTTGAGCCGCAGTAGAACCTGCTTCCCTAATGTGATAACCGGAAATGGAGATCGTATTCCAATTAGGTACAGATTGTGAACAGTATTCAAAAATATCCGTGATAAGTCGCATTGATTCTTTAGGTGGGAAGATATAAGTTCCGCGTGCAATATACTCTTTAAGAATATCATTTTGAATCGTTCCACGAAGTTTGCCTGCAGCTACACCTTGTTTTTCTGCAACTGCAATATACATCGCTAATAGCACGGAAGCTGGAGAATTGATCGTCATGGAAGTTGAAACTTTATCAAGTGGAATTCCATCAAAAAGAACTTCCATATCAGCAAGAGAATCTATAGCAACACCAACTTTCCCAACTTCACCTTCACTCATTACATGATCACTGTCATAACCCATTTGAGTGGGAAGATCAAAGGCAATGCTAAGTCCAGTCTGCCCTTTTTGCAATAAGAATTTATATCTTGCATTTGATTCCTGGGCATTACCGAAACCAGCATACTGACGCATTGTCCACAACCTGCCACGATACATTGTAGGTTGAACTCCACGAGTGTAAGGATAAACATCAGGGAAACCAAGCTGTTCATTATAATTAATATTTTCTATATCTTCTTTAGTATAAATTCTATTTACTTTTTTGTCTGATCCTGTTAAAAATTCTTCTTTTCTCTCCGGGAATCTGCTAACAGTTTTTTCAACAGATTTTTCAAATAACTTTTTCTGTTCATCGAATGATTTTGCCATAACCTTCTCCATATAATTCTTTTTGGTCAATACGAATAGCACAATTTTTATGTCAATTAGAAAAGGGCTAAAATAAAAAAGGTGTACATAACGTACACCTTAATTCTCAAAATGTTACAAATTTATTAAATTACACCTATATTTTTACCGATTTTTTCAAATTTTTCTAGTGCAATATCAAGCTGAGCTTTAGTATGAGTTGCCATAAAACTCGTTCTGATTAATGTATCATTCGGTGGTACAGCTGGTGGAACAACAGGATTAATAAAAACACCTTCATCATCTAACTGCTTCCACATCTTAAAAGCATTCATCATATTCCCCACATGAAGAGGTATCACGGGACTACAGGATGTTCCGGTATTATAGCCCATGGCTTTAAAATTCTTCATCATGTAATGTGTGTTATCCCAAAGTTGATCTATCAGTTCTGGTTCTTCCTTCATAATCTTCATTGCTTCTAAAACTGTTGCAGCAGATGCAGGTGGAAGTGAAGCACTGAAAATAAGTGATCTGGCATGATGCTTTAAGTAATGAATAACATCATGACTTCCAGCAATAAATCCTCCAACAGAAGCCAGAGATTTACTGAATGTTCCCATAATAAGTTCTACATCGTCTGTACAATCTGCAGCCATAGCAGCTCCAGCGCCAGTTTTATGCAGCACACCCAGAGAATGAGCTTCATCTACCATCACAGAAGCTCCATGTTTTTTGGCAATCCTGCATATGTTTGGGATATCAGCAATATCACCTTCCATACTAAATATCCCATCCACAACAACCAAAGCACCTTTACCAGCAACCTTATTTTTTAAAACTTTATCAAGATGTTGCATATTGTTATGATTAAATCGCACCATTTTACCTGGCGATAGAGTGCATCCATCAAGAATTGATGCATGATCAAATTTATCTGTTACAATAAATTCTTCTCTGTCTACCATTGCTGATATTGTACCAAGATTTGCCATGTATCCTGCAGCAAATGCTAAAGAAGCTTCCTTCCCAACCAGTTTAGCTAACTCTTCTTCCAACTCTATATGAATATCTAATGTTCCGTTTAAAAATCTTGAACCGGCGCATCCTGTTCCATATTTGTCGGTTGCTTTTTTTGCAGCCTCTATTACTCGTGGATGATTTGTTAATCCCAGATAGCTATTCGAACCCATCATCAACATCTTCTTACCATTACATACCACTTCAGTATCCTGTTCAGAATCAATGATGCGAAAATAGGGATAATGACCCAATGTAATAAGTTCTTTAGCTGCTGTAAAATTTGTTACTTTATCCAATAAACTCATTCAATACCTCTTTATAGATAATTAATAATTACAAAAACAGTATTTAGAAAGAGTGTGTCAATAAATTAAAAATTACTCTCATGTTTATTTATATTAACATCTACAATAATCTCTTTATTTTAACAATAACATTTTTTTGGAAGCAACATTCTTACCATCTACCACTAACCTATAAAAGTATACTCCGCTTGAAACTGGTTTGCTAAAATCATCAGTACCATTCCAGGTTATCGAATGTCTTACTTCGACGGGCTCAGTATGACAAATAAAAGTTTTTACTTTCTGACCTTTGAGATTATAAATTTCCAATCTTGGATTTTGTGTATCTTCAGGTTTCAATGAAAACAAGATGGTTGTTGTAGGATTGAAGGGATTGGGGTAGTTGTTTAATGTTTCACTCATTTGGATAGTATTGTCATCGGAGTTAACATATGGTAACTCAAATTCCAAAATATCTGACTCTCCTGCTTCATATTCGGCAGAAAGACCAACCAGATATTGCTGACCATTTACCAAACCTGTAAGTTGAAAAAGTAAATCTGTTGTCGTTCCCTGTAAGTATCCATCTAAATAAACATTATAATGCAAAAATGGAGAAGTACTCCCTGGTTCAGGTTCTTCCCATGTAATATATCCATTACTCGTAGAAGTTACGTTTTGTGGAGGATTGAGGATGTGAGGAATATAAATTATTGTTTCTGTAATTGTGGATTCATATCCACCTTCATAAACAATAGAAATTTCATAGAGTGTTTCAACTCCATAAACTGGATCAAAATAGATTATATTAGTAAAAGATATTTGTTCTAATAGAACTCCATCCCGATAAATGTTTATTCCTGTAGGTTGTGCAAATGTTGGATATGTTGTATCAATTTCTATATATAAATTTTCGATGTTTACATTCAATTCAGGTGGAACAAAAGGTGAAAGCGTAGGTTCATAATCCACAATTCCATAAGCAGGATTATCATTACCGTCAATGATCGTAACATCAATAGCAGGATCATCATCCCAAACAGTGTTTTCTGCTGTTACGTCAGCAGAACTGGCATTATAAATACTGAATTCTTCACCAGTGTAAAAAATATTATCGTAAATACAATTATAACCGTCATCATCAGGATCGGCATTATTAAGATCACCCAAATTTACAGTTGCATCTGCTGTTAGATAAAATCCTGTGTAATTATTATTTACTTTGTTATAAGTAAAAACTGCATCTGCTCCATTTCCATACAACATCACACCGGCTCCTGAATCGGGATTATTTTCCACAAAATTGTGATGAATGTGATTCCATTTATAGGTTCCTTTTCCAACATAGAGATAAATGCCTGTATAATTGTAACTAACTTCATTGTACTCAACAATTGGAGCCATGTTGTCATATCCAAATAGATTCGCCAATGTGATTCCCTGCTTCTCATTATGGTGAATGTAGTTATTTGTTATCATCGGACTGCAGGAATGAGAATTACTCTGCAATGAAAGCTGGATAGCTCCATAAAAAGATGCTCCCAAACCACAACGTGTAACTTCACAGGAATCGATTAATACGTTGGAGTTATCTACAACAGTGATCCCACTTTTTTGCACATAAGCAACTTTTGAATTCTTTATTTCCATATATGAAGGCGTTGTAGCCGAAAGAGCTGAAAAGGATATGGCTTTTTGGTGATCATCAAAATATGAATGATTAATTAGAACAGGACTGTTAATAGAATGAATCCCATAATCGTTTGTATCATCGGTATTAGAAATACGGCAGTAATCAAAGACACTTTCATTCTCTTCATCTTCCAAACGCAACCCACCCCAGTTCAATCCGCCATTTCCATAAAATCTGATCGTATCGTTCAATGTACCATTTGCGAGCAGATTGCCTAAAGCTGTTATCTTATAGTTCCCACTTGCAATAACTTCAACTCCGGCATCTATTTCTAACGTTTCATTGGTTGGAATTGTGATCTCTCCAATAATATTATACGGACTTCCAGCTAAATTCCAGGTTCCAGATTGATTTCCAGAAACATCTGTAGCGAATACAGAAATTGTTAATATAAACATTAAATAACTAAATACCATTTTTTTCATTTCTACCTCCAGATATAGTTCATTTTATTTTATTTTATTTTTGTCATTTCTTCTTTTTATCAGATCAATAATGAAAGCAGCAATCAGTGCAACTACAGCAATACCTGCTCCAATCCACTTTAAGGAGGTAAGAAAAGATACAACAACAGCTGCAATGCAAACCCCAAGGAAAATGAATAGTATCGATTTCCAGAATTTAAGACCAAAAAGATAAGCAGCTAATGATCCCGTCCAGGCTCCTGTAATTGGCAATGGTATTGCAACAAAGAGCATCAATCCGATCTCTTCATATTTCTGTATTACTTCAGTTTTTTTACGTGTTCTGGTAAAAATTGCTTCTAATATTTTTTTTAGGAAGGGTACTTTAAAAAATAACTTTGTAACAAAATCAAAGAAAAGTAGGATAAAAAATATTGGGAACATATTCCCCGCAATTGAAATGGGAATTACCTTCCAGTATGGTAACTGATATTTATGAACACCAATTGGGATCGAGCCCCGAAGCTCAAAAATAGGTATCATTGATATGAGCATGACTTTGATCTCATCAGGAGCTTCAATCTTATCAATTGATGCTTTCATTTTATCTTTAATTCCACCCACAGCAAAAAGTGAAAGAGCAACACAAAGTAAAATCAAGATAATAAGTGATTTTTTCATTCCTGCCATCCTTCATCTCCAATAAGAGGAACAAATGTACATCCACCCTCATTTGTATGAACATATCCATCTTCGGTTTTGGTAATAACAACAAGTTGCTGTAAGGTTCTATTTCCAGTAGGAATAATTAGTTTGCCATTCATAGCAAGCTGTTTTGTCAAACTTTCAGGAATGTCTGGTGCAGCAGCTGCCACGATTATTTTATCAAACTCTTCCTGCTTGGGATATCCATCAGCCCAACCTAATGTTCCGTCACCAAATTTGTAATAAATATTCTTGTAGCCTAAATCATTTAGTAAGTTTTCTGCCCCAGTAATTAGTGATTTAATTCTTTCCACAGTATACACTTTTTCCACAATCTCAGCTAATAGTGCTGTTTGGTAACCTGACCCAGTACCTATTTCAAGTACTTTATCACTTTTTTTCAGTTCTAAAGTTTGCATCATTAGCGCAACAATATATGGTTGAGAAATAGTTTGACTCTCTCCAATACTAAGTGGAGAATCGTTGTATGATAAATGTTCTAACTCGGTTGGAACAAACCTATGCCGAGGAACTGTAAAAAATGCTTTAAGAACATTTTCATCAGTAATTCCTCTGGCAAGAAGTTGATATTTTATCATATTTTCTCGAGAAGTTCTATATTTCATTGCCCCTCGATCCAATTACTGATCCGTCCAAAAGAATTTTTTTTAGTAAAATCAGGCGCAATAGGTGTAATGGAAACAAACCCATTTTTAACAGCATTAGCATCAGAATTTTCTATTTCTGTCCAATGCGGTTCATCACCACCAATTAAATAAACAGGTTCACCATTATCATCTTTCTCTTCGCGAATAAAATTGTAATAGATCCTGTGCCCAATACAGGTAACTTTTGTTCCCTTTAATTCATCATAATCTAAATTTGGAACATTGATGTTCAAAACTTCGTTCTTCACAATTTCTTTATGAATCCCGTTCTCAAGCATTTCACACAAATATTTGGCAGCAGTAATAAATTTTTGTTTTTTATAAGCAGCAAGTGAGATTGCAATCGATTTATGACCTAAGAACATTGCTTCAATTGCTGCCGCAACTGTTCCAGAATACAATACATCTTCACCCATATTTTGTCCGGCATTTATCCCAGAGATAACCAGATCTATTGAGTTATCAACAATTAGTTGTGAAGCTAAAATCATGCAATCTGCAGGAGTTCCGGAAATAGCGTAGCATTGTTTAGATTTCTCAATTACTTTCATTGGTTTAAAAAGCGTAATAGAATGAGATTTTGCACTTTGTTGTTTTAATGGTGCAGCAATTATTATATCATGTCCGTACTTTTTTAGTTCATCCGCTAAGATCGTAATTCCAGGTGCATCAAATCCATCATCATTCGTAAGTAAGATCTTCATTATTTCTCCATTAATTTCTCATTTCATACAGCACGATCTTGATAAAATTTTTTATGTCTCGCAAACCAGAAATATAACTCTCTTGTCCATCGTAGATTGTATCGATAGGTGTAAAGCCAACTATTCCATTCTTTTTAGCAATTTTTAGAATAATCTCAGTTTCAAATTGATAACGTTTAGTTTGAAACTTCATCCCATCTAATATTTGTAAATTATATAATCTGAATCCACACTGTGAATCTAGTATTTTCTGCTTTGATGCACGTGTAACAACCCAACTTGTTAGTGTATTACTCCAAATTCTATGAATCGGCATTTTCTTACGCGAGAAATTTCTCTTACCAATAACAAGTTCCAGTTCTAATTCATTCTGTTTGTTAATAAAGTCGAAGAAATCCTCAGGTTTATGCTGCAAATCACTATCTATTGAAAATGCAAATTTAAAACCTTTATCTGCAGCTGCTTTAAACCCAATTTGTAAAGCATTTCCCTTACCGGCATTCGTTTTCAACTCAACAAAATTTACCATGTTTTTTTTGCATATCTCTGCAGAATTATCTTCTGAAGCATCATCAATTGTAAATATACTTTCTAATGGGAAATATTTGGTGATTCTTGTAAATAATTCCTGTAGATATTTTTCTGAATTATATATGGGAACTACTACTGCTGTATTCTTCCAATCCGCTCTCATAATCCTGCTTTTTCCATTTTTGTTATCCAAAATTCATGTCCTTGGGTGTCAAGCAAATCATTGTGAAGAAAAAAAATTGACATTTAACCTTCCTTCAAGAAAAAGATACTAAAAATAATTATAAAAATCAGGAGATATTATGTCAGATAAATTAGTATTCGGAAACATTAGCAGTAAAGAATCTATGAATTTGGAAGAAACATACGGAGCACACAATTATCATCCGCTTCCAGTTGTTATAGCAAAAGGTGAAGGTGCAAAAGTATGGGATCCAGAAGGAAATGAATATTATGATTTTCTCTCTGCATATTCTGCTGTAAATCAAGGACATTGCCATCCAAAGATCATCAATGCACTTACAGATCAAGCCAATATTCTTACACTAACATCTCGTGCTTTTTTTAACAACAAATTAGGTGAATACGAAAAATTTATTACAGAGTTCTTTGGCTATGAAATGGTTTTACCGATGAATACAGGTGCAGAAGCTGTAGAAACAGCAATAAAACTTTCAAGAAAATGGGGTTACGAAAAAAAGGGAATTGAAGAAAATAAAGCGATTATAATTTTTGCAGAAGGAAATTTTCACGGAAGAACAATTACAATTGTTTCTGCTTCAACCGATCCAGATTGCCGGAAGGGATTTGGACCTTTCACGCCAGGCGTGGAGAAAATTCCCTATAATAACTCACAAGCCCTGGAAGATATTTTACAAAAACTGGGTAAGAATGTTGCTGCATTTATTGTTGAACCGATCCAAGGTGAAGCAGGCGTTTTCGTTCCCGATGAAAATTACATAAAAGATTGTTATGATATTTGCAAGAAACATAATGTGCTATTCGTGGCTGATGAAGTTCAAACAGGAATAGCCAGAACAGGTAAACTACTTTGTTGTGATCATTCAGGTATCAAGCCAGATATCGTAATATTAGGCAAAGCAATATCAGGAGGAGTGCTTCCAGTTTCTGCAGTTCTTTCCTCAAAAGAGATTATGTTAACAATAAAACCAGGCGAGCATGGTTCTACTTTCGGTGGATTCCCACTTGCTTGCACAGTTGCTAAGGCTGCACTAGAAGTTGTTGTTGAAGAAAATCTAACTGAAAAAGCTGAGAAACTAGGTAAGTTATTTCGTGACGAGATGAGAAAGATCGATTCTCCACTGATTCAACTCGTTCGTGGAATGGGACTTTTAAATGCTCTTATTATCAAACCAAAAGATGGTATTGAAGCTTGGGATGTATGTGTAAAACTTAAGGAGAATGGACTTCTCGCCAAACCTACACATCAGCATATTATCCGTTTTGCACCACCACTGGTTATAACTGAAGAACAACTTATGGAGTGCGTTGAAATTATTAAAAGCACAATCTTAAATTTAAGTTAAAAAAAATTAAAATTCACAGTAAAGATCTAGGTTGAATAAAATTAGCCACCCTGACTGTTAAGTACAGGGTGGTTTTTATATATTGGTAGTGTAATACAGTTTATGAAAGAATTATGAAAGAAAAGTTCAGCCTTTCCGAAGCTTCTTGTAGAGGGATTCTTAAACGCAAGATTCGGAAAGTTTTAACTCAGTCGTAACTTTCCGAATCTTGGCTGAAAGATTTCCTTTGGTGGAAGCTTCGGAAAGAAATTTTAAAGGAGGAAACGTGAAAAAAATTATTGGATTATTATTATTATTCGCACTATTATTTGGTTGTACAAATAGTAAAAAAGATAAACTAATTATTGGAATTATAAAACCGTCATTAAATCATCTAACATTCGATTTTGGCTTAGCCACAGATTTTCTGAATAGAGACGATTTTGTAATAAAGAATTTTGCTTCTGGTTGGGAAACAAACGAAGCTTTGATCTCTGGAAAAATTGATGTCGCTATTCTTCCTTTCACTTATGCATGGCTAGACGTTTCTAATGGTAAGAAAGTGAAAATAATCTCTTTTTTAGAGCGGGAAAGTGATGGAATTATTGCGAATCCAAGCATTAAAACTTTAGATCAACTTCAGGGTAAAAAACTTGGAGTTCTAAGAGCTTCAACATTAGATATCTTTGCAGAACTTATGACTGAAGAACGTAATTTAGATATGGAATTTATTTATTTCCGTACACCTATGGATATGGCAACTGCCTTAAAAACAGGTGAAGTTGATGCACTCAGTTTTTATGTTCCTTCAATATTTAAGTTCAATAGCGACTATAATATTGTACATTGGTATGGTGATGATTATCCATTACATACTTGTTGTAATATTACGGCAACGGAGAACGCAATTAATTCCAAAAGTGAAATGATCAAAATATTTCTAATTGGGCTTTCTACTGCTACAGATGAACTTAATAAATCTCCTGATACTGCTTATAAAGCTGTAGAGGAATTCTATGAACTATACCCTCCATATTCAAAACAGTCTTTGTATCATACTAAATATGTGATGGGATTAGATGAGAACATGAAAGAATTTGAAATGAAAACCTATAATAAAATGATCGAAAAAGGTTATGCTGTAAATCCTGTAAAACCAGAAAATGTTTACTATAAAATTAAATAAATCGAAAATTCTGGGCGGATTTCTCGTACTTATTTTTTTCATAATTTTAGCTATTTCGCTTGGAATTTCTTTTAGAGAGATACTGGGAAATAGAACTTCGGTTAGTCTGCTCTTTTCTGATCTTTTCATATCTTTCTGGCGTGTAACAATAGTTGCAATTATAGCTTGGATTACAGGAGTAATTGGTGGATATCTGTTGTATCATTCCACATCTATAAATAACATGTTCCTTCCAATAATTAATTTTATTCGTCATATTTCACCATTTGCCTGGTTGCCTTTTGCAATTATCTGGTTTGGATTAGGGGAACTACCTATAATCTTTATTATGTTCATTACACTCTTCTTCCCTACAATAATTGCTGCTTCAAATCATTTTTCTAATCTCCCGCATGAGTATCTTGATGAAGGACACGTTCAGGGAGCATCACAGTTACAAATGTTCCTTCATATTGAGTTGCCTCTTGCTCTTTCTTCTCTTCTCAATCTATTTCGAATTATTTGGGGATTGGGTTGGACAGTGATAATTGCTGCTGAGATGTTGGGTGTTAATAATGGGATGGGATTCCGACTTCTTGACTTTAGATATTTACTTAAATATCCTGAAATGCTGATCTATTTTATCATCATGGGATTCACCGGGATTATTTTTGATTCAATTCTTAAAAAAGTAATTAATCAATATGATCGAAAAATTTAGTTAATCCGCAATCAAATCTAACTTGACCAACTCTAATCAAATACTAAAATGTCTGTAGATACTAAGGGATTGATAATGAGGAAAAAAGTTATAGCAATTATTGCTGATGGTGAAAAAGTTAACAATATAGAGAACATACTAAATGATGTTGACGTTATTATCGCAGCCGATGGTGGAGCAAATATTTGTAGAATTTGTGAAGTTACACCCGATTATATTATAGGTGATCTTGATTCAATAATTCTAGAAAACATTAAGTTTTTTTCTAAATCTAAATTTGTTGAGGTTAGTGAGCAAAGCACAACTGATCTACCAAAAGCAATTAGTTATGCATTAAAGTTAAATCCAACCAAGATAAAAATAATCGCTGCTTTTGGTAAAAGAACTGACCATACAATTGCTAATATTCTCATCTTTCAAAATTATGATGAGTTAATTCCTTTGGAAGTTTATGACAACTTTGGTGTGATGAATTTTTACCCTCCTGGCAAACATTATATTGCGTTACAATCAGGACAAACAATTTCGTTTTTTTCAATTACTCCAATTGAGAATCTATCTCTTGAAGGGTTCAAATATCCTGTAATTGATACGGACTATTCCAACAATTTTATTGGTATTAGTAATGTAGCTATAGATAAAAATTGTTCTATCAAATTTAATAGAGGTAAACTGATCTCTTATAAAATTGTAGTTTGACATTCTTTTAAGTTTTAGTGATATTATATATATATAGAAATTATTATAATATTCGTAATATGTGATTAAAAAACTTGCAAATTATTGTAAGATAAAAAGTTTTGAAATCATTAAAAATAAAATGTTCGGGAGGAAACGTGAAAAAAAATATTCTATCATTACTTATGGTACTTATCATTAGCAGTATACTTTTGGCAGATGCACAACGAGTAGCGATCTTAGAATTTAAAAGTGACAGAGAAAGTGATTATGTTAATAATTCCTTAATGAAAAGAGATTTTTCAACAGTATTTAAGGGGTTTGACGATATTGAGTTAATAAGTATAAAAGAATCAAAGAAAGTGCTTCAGGCTTCTGGGATTTCAAATCTTTCTTATGCAGGAGTAAAAGACATAGCTGCAATGGGTAACGAACTAGAAGCCAATGTTGTAATTTGGGGAGCAATATCTGCTGAGTCTAGCTCCAGCTTTAAAATTACTGCTAAAATTTATAGTATGCAAACAAATGAAGTTAGTGTAGTTTCTTTTAACGTTGAGAAAAAAAGTAAACAAAGACAGCAAACGTTAGCCGAAGAACTTATTCCAAAGATTCAGAAATTAGGTGCTGGTGAAATAGAAAAATTACTTAACATTGGAATGCAACATTTTAGCAGTAAGAATTTTGATTCTGCAGAAGAGTCATTTTTAAATCTGGTTAGCTTGGATGCAACCAGCAGAGATGGATATTTTTATCTTGGTCTCATAAAGTTTATAAATAAGGAGTTTGAAGCCTCTGTAGAATTTTACAATAATGCTTTGGAAATAATACCGGAAGATAAAGACATTCTAGAGTATTTAAGTAAGTCTTATTTAGCAATGGAAGAGTTTGAACTGGCTGCAGAAGCACTTGAGAAAATTACTGAATTTGCAGAAAGTAAGGATATCTGGTTAAGTATTGGTAATATCTATGCTGAGCTTGAATATACTGATCAAGCTAAGGAAGCATTTAATAATGCTATAGATATTGATGAAGAATATTTTGAAGCATATAAAGCTTTAGGTGAAGTTCTTTATAATACAGAATTCTATGATGAAGCGATTAAACCGTTAGAAACAGCTTCTACTGCTTCCCCGGAAGATGATGACCTGCAAAAGAAACTTGCAAAGTGCTATCATAAAACAGGAAAATTAGAAAGCGCTATTGAGAATTATAAGCAAATGGTTATAGACCAGCCTGATAACAAAACAGCATATATGAATTTGGCAGGAGCTTATAGAGAAACAAATCAAAATAATGAAGCACTTAAGGTTCTTAACGACCTTAAAACTCTTGATCCTGAAAACCCAAAAGTATATCTTCGCTTAGCAGATGTGTATATAGTGCTGGAAGAATTTGCAAAGGCTATACATAATGCAAATAAAGCAATTGAGCTTAATGCAGAACTTTATGAGTCTTACCGTGTTTTAGCTTCTATACATCAAAATATTGGCTATAAGAAATACGAAAAATTCCTCGAATTTGAAGGATTATATCTAGATAAAAGTATTTATTATGGTGAAAAGGCTGATGAGCTAGTTGAGCAACGTGATAAAGTAAAAGCTGAGGCAAATTCTAATTTCAAAAAAGCTGAACATTATCTTTCTGAAACTGAAAAAAGAACTGATAGTTCTTCTGTTCTAAGTGATATAAATAAGACCAGAGTTACTCTAAGGCAGCTTGAAGAAGCTACGAAATCTGGTGGATTTTAGTTAAATTTAGTAATTGCAAAATCCCCTTTGGAAGTTTCAAAGGGGATTCTTTTTTGTAATCTATTCTCTTGTTCGCAAGTTGAACTTGCGGACACAATTGGATTGATAAGTTCAACTTATCAACCAGAAGACAAAGATATTGTACCGCAACGTTGTACGTTGCGATTATCATCGACGTACAACGTCGACGTACATTACTCCAAAATATCTCCAAACCAAAGAATAATATCCTTAAGCTCATAAACCAATGCATTTACTGTATTTGAAGTAGGTTGAAAACCATCTGACTGAGATTTACTATGCACACCAAAATCACTGCAAATCTGTTTAATATCATAAAGAAAATTCTTGATTATGCTATTTGAAATAAACCTTTTTTGGTTTTCTTCTTTAGTAATCCAATAAATTACATTCCCCATGACTATCTGCTCTTTATTCTTATCATTAAAACAAATGTCGGATGCATTTTTAAATTTTGCTATTTTGGTTAAAATATTCTCAAGTAAATTCCTTATTAACCCGAAATTAGCTGAAATTTTCACAGAATCATTTGAATCTTTATTTTGCAATAATGTAATAAAGTTATAAGGTGCTTTATCTCCAACTTTTGCTCTTAATATATCAAGAAATGCTCTATTCTCCCATTGTAATATAAAGATTTTAATATTATTAATTTTGTTAATCAAACCTCTTGTCAATTCAGAATTACCTTTTTCAATTATATTATTGTCTTTGAACTTTTTTAATTCAATATGTTTTTGAATTTCATCAGCATTTGGCAATTCACTGGTAGAATATGCAGTTAAAAAGTAAAATCTTGAGAGAATATCAATGCCTTTATATACAAGTTTTTGTAACAAATAGTCACCTTCTCTTTCTTTATACATTTTAGTTAATTTACTATCATAATCAGAATCAATTGTTGCAATTAATTCAGTATTATAATCTTCAGAAGAAAGATTCCTATCTATAATAAAAAGTGAATATTCCTGAAAATTATTTATTACTTTTTCAAGAGCAGAAGAAAATTTATATTCAACTTCAATAATGTTTGAAAGTTCAACAATTTCCTTTATCTCTTGCGAATCCGCACCATATCCGCTTTCATCGTTTTCCATTTCATTCAATCTATTAATAATATTCACATCTAACAAATTAGAAAAAAGTTGAACGATCTTTGGTATATTTTTGGTTAGCTCATCTTCCACATATAGAATTTTCAAATTACACCTCCCACAAATTTTTGAATTTCACTTCTACCGAATACGTGTTATCGTCCATTTTAGTAATTGGTTTCGTTTGCAAAAGCTTGGAGAAATTATTGATGATCTCCTGTCCCAAGCCGGTACTTTTTACATTTACATCTTGTTTGAATACATTTTTTACTTTAATAGTTACATATTCTTTATCGGCAACAAATGATATTTTTATCAATCTTTCTTCTTTTGGGGCGAAAGATGAATATTTTACTGCATTAAAAACTATCTCCTGAATGAGAATAAGAAACTTTAGTGAAGAACCTTTATCATTGCCGATCACAAAATCTTTAGCTGTTTCAATATTGATTTCAGATTTTAGCAGGAATTCTTTCATAAAAATCTCTATCATGTTAAGATCGGTTGTTTGAGATATTTCATTCCATTTATTTTTAGCTTCGATGAAAACTGGTTTATTTGGAAAATAATTTCGCATAAATTTACTGAAGTATTTTCCGTCAAACATTGAACTGATTGAATATTTTAGAGATTCGATGAATAATTGTTTAATCGATGTTGCATTTTTATATTCAGTATTTTTTATATCATATATAAAATCGTCGATTGAACCTTTGAAACTCAAGTTCATTGCATTAACCAGACCTCGCAACAGGTTTGCACCACGAATAGCGTTATCTATTGCCACAGGTTTCATCTCTCCGGCAGACTTCATATTTTCAAGCGGATCGATGATCGTACTTATCATGTTTTTAACTGTATGGGAAAGATTTGCCATGATTTTATTTCGTTCTTCTACACGAGCCTTAATAATAGCTTTTTCCTTTTTACTCTCAAATTCCTTAAACAGTGCATTATGAATATTGGCATGCAAATCTATCAGTTCAGAGATTTCATTTTTTGAATATTTTTCTTTTTGTTTATAAGATGTTGATATGAATAGCTTAAGAAATCTATCTAAAATACCGATTTTTGCATCAAGAAGTAATATGTTGTTATCCTTTTCTTCATTTACATCCCACCAATTGTTATAATCATAATATGTATTAAGTATTTTGTTTTCATTGTTTTGCCCAAAATTTTCTTCTTTTATGGGGCTATTATCCAAAATGTACTGATAGGCTTTGCTAAATGATATAAAATCCTTTATTATCTTAGTATTTTTTTTAAGTTGAAAAAGAATAATAAGAGCTTCTGCCATGTATTCTAAATCACCTTCATGAGCAGTAAATAATTCTGCTGCATAGATTTTTTTCTGTAAATCGAAATCTAGGTTCACTGTATGAATTTGCTTTTCTTCTCCTTTAGATATTTTAACCTTACTAAATTTCTTCAATGTTATTAAAGATTTATTTATAAGATTATTTTTTACTTGTAGTAATGCTACGAGTGAAAGACCCATTTTGAGTTCAATACTGTAATCAAATCCCAAACGTTGAGCTTTTTTTGCATCATGAAATGCTTTAACAAAATTCTTATTTTCAGAATGTAATATAGACCGAGTTAAATAGTTCGAACCATTATTAGGATTTATTTCTATAGCTTTGTTAATGTCCGTAAGGGCTTCATCAAATCTTTTTAATTGAAAGAAACAAAACATACGAGCAATGTAATATCCTGAACCATTGGAATCTAATTCAATTGCTTTAGTGTAGTCTTGAAGAGCTTTGTCGTATTTTTTCATTTGATCACTAAATAATCTTGCACGAGTATCGTAATATCCTGCATTCTTGGAATCTAATTCAATTGCTTTGTTTATATCCTTGAGGGCCTCTTGATACTTTTCAAAAATATTTGAATTTATAATTGAACGGAGATAATAACACTTATCTAAATAAATTTTTAAATCAAGATATATTTGTAATTCATTATATTTTTCAGGCTGGATAAGATCATCTTCAGTAATATTTTTGTATTTTTGTCCCAATGTAATTATCATAGCGAAATCATCTAATGCTTTATTGTAATTATGATATGATTTGTAAAGAAGTAATGCTCGACTCCAGAAGCATTCTATAGATTCAGGATCTAACTTAATTGCTTTATTAAAGTCATTAAGGGCTTCGTCGTATTTTTTAAAATGTACCCTATATAATTCACCACGTGTATGGTAGTAGTTATCATTTTGGGAATCTAGTTCAATGGTTTTGTTGAAATCCTGCAAAGCTTCGTCGTATTTTTTATAATGTTCACTATATAATTCACCACGTGAATGGTAATATAAAGCAATTTCGGGATCAAGCTTCATTGCTTTATTAAAGTCACTTAGTGCATCATCGTATTTTTTAAAATCTACCTTATACAATTTACCCCTATTCAATTCACCACGTGTATAGTAGTATTTAGCATTTTGGGGATCAAGCCTTATTGCTTCATTAATATGGTTAAGTGACTGATCATAAGTTTTGGAAGTTATCGAATTAATATGACAACTAAAGGCTTTCTTTTTATTATTATTAATTTCTTGTGTGAACTTAACAGTTTTTTTGTCATTTTTAATTTTATTTTTATCCATAAAAACTCCTTGTTTTAATTTTCTGATAAATCGGTTTGTACGGTGGCACTCCGAAGAGTGCCACCTATGAAAATGTTATTTTTTGTGAAGCGCACGATGAGCGGATGCGGAAAGCACCTTCAAATTTGAGGGACGGTTATCAGTTTTAATACCATTGATGTGATGCACATGGTTGCCAGATCGAATAGATCCACCAATTTTTTTGGCAGCAACAGTACGATGAGTAAATCTCCAGCCTGAGCCGGAGTTGTATTGGCGATAACCACCATGAGAACGAGTTTTAAAACGTGCCATAAAGCACCTCCATTTTTTTGTTCGGATAACCCGAACTTTCTTTTTTACCGGAGATAGCTTCACAAATCTAACCTGTAAAGAACTGAAACCTACTATACTGAAAAATTTTATTCTGTCCAGTTGATTTTTCTTTACTGCTTCTTATCTTAATAATTCATAAGGAGTTAGCTGTTTTTTCACTATACCTTACAATTTAGTTTCAGAGTAACTATCGTTACTATTTGGAGTGAATCAATTCCTTTGATTCACAAAACGACAAAACGCTTTCTCTAGGAATACATCAACTATTTGATGCTATTGTCATCAATTCTTTAATGTATAATCGATAAAGTCGCTTGAAAAACTGAATTGTTCCAATAAATAAAGCAAAAAAATTGCTTTACTCCAAAAATTACTTTATTTTTAAAAGCTGAGATGCAAGCATCTCATGTTGCAAAAAATTGCAACACTCCAAAACAAAATTTTTAATTATTCCAAATCAAGCTTATCAAAAGGATATTTTTCTACAATTTCGTTTATATAATCCGGTTCTTTCCTAAACCGTGAATAATAGCTCCCGAATTCCCAATCTTCAGAGTTCTTTATATATCCGTGCTTAACGGGGTTATTCCAAATATAATTAATGCGTGCAAAATATGATTTTTCGAATGTGATGCAAGTATCCCAATAATTATACCAGATTT
>Ga0307988_1000716_pt1 | contig 21555 bp, 13 predicted proteins | sample EllFjometagen183_FD_203166 | JGI IMG/M metagenome (GOLD analysis project Ga0307988, IMG submission 203166) | Marine microbial communities from Ellis Fjord, Antarctic Ocean - #183 | ecosystem: Environmental > Aquatic > Marine > Unclassified | place: Southern Ocean | collected 2014-10-08 | reverse complement strand
GGCATCATCAATAAAAGTCAAGCAAGTAAAGGGTTTCAACTTGGTTTAATTAATGTAATGGAAAATGGTATTATGCCAGTTTGTCCGCTAATAAATTTTAATTTTAAATAGAATTGGATAAATTTATGAAAAGAATTATTTTAGGCTGTTTGTTCTTATTTACATCTATAATGGTTTTTGGAAAGGCTGATTTGCCTTCTGAAAAGAGTAGACAAATTGATATCCATTTAATACCTTCTTCTAACATTAAGGATCAGATAAAAGCATTTAACAGTAATCTTGAAAAAAAAGGACTCTTAAAAAAGTTTAATACTGTTCCTTTTTTAGTCAACCATCCAGTTCATTTAACTCTTTATCTGACCAGTTTTCCTACTTCACAACTTTCTAAAATAGATAAAATGATAAAAAATATTGCTGATAATGTGAAAAAATTCCCAGTCAAAACTTCATATATTGAAGCCAGCCCAAGCAATTATGTAATGCTTGAAGTTACTATGAACAAAGAACTTCAAAAGCTTAGTAATCAAGTTGTTTCAAAGCTTGCAATATTTAGAAATAAAAGTTATGAAATTCCAGTTTGGGCAAAGAACAATCCTAAAAGAGTAAAAATATTTGATAAAACAGGAAGCCCAACTGCCTATAGTGAATTTAAAGGCCATTTCAGTATTCTGGAATTAAATCCAGCCAATGAAAAGATGGAAAAAGAGTATTTAACTGATTTTAATAAGGCCATCAAGGAGTTCAGCTATAAACCAACTGAAACAGAGATGATAGCTATTAGTTATGGATACGTAAATGAGTATGGACAGATAACTGAAACATTAGGAACATATCCTTTAAAATAATTTATAATTATACATTAAGAGATAATTTATAATTATACATTAAGAGATAATTTATTATCACTTAGATGTACCGCATTTTGAATTTTAAACGCAAGCTTTAAAAGTGTCATTTATGACCAGTTGAGTATATTACAAAAAATCAACCCCTCAATTTAGAATTGAGGGGTTTCTATTTTATTTAACGTTTCAGAATTCTTTAATTTAATCTTTTAAAACTTTTATTATTTTCTGAATGAAATAATCAAATATTTCAGAAGTGTCAAATTCATCAAAAGTATAATGTGGGTGATATTGAAAGCCAATTAAGGTTTTATATTTAAAAGCATCAACAATAGTTATATCTTTAAGAGTTGATTTAAACTTATTGACCTTTTCAGGTGAGGCAAAATAGTCACCTTGTATTTCAAATGAATCAACTGCTTTTTCTTTTCTCTGATTTTTACTCAAAGGGTGGTAAGATAAGACATCAACACTATCAGGAACAGGATCAGTCATTGCTAATGTATGTCTAAAATCTTTGTTTACCCATTTTTGCTCACCAATAGCATTTTGAGATTTGAAAATTTCTGGCAGAGGGTACTTGACTGTTTGAAAATTATGAAAATCTTTTCTATCTCTTGTATTTAATTCAACATCAATCTGCCAAAGTTCTTTAGTTCCATTATTTGGATTTTCTCTAGCATAAAATGTATCTGAATAAGGTAAACCTTTTTGCTTAAAAACTTTTGTCAGTCCACCACCGGCAAGTAAATAGGCAGCTTGAGCACCATGACAAGTTCCAAAAACAGGCTTGTCCTGACTAAATGCAGCTTCAAGAAAAAAAAGAGCATAAAGAGTATCTTTGATATCATCAGCGACTGCTGCTCCAGACTTGATATCCAACACTTCAGGTTTATAAAATATAGGATGTATTACTGTAGTTGCAGTCGATTCAATTACTAAAAAAGTAAAATCATCCATCATTTTTTTTATTTCATTATTTAAAACTGAAATAGGAGAATCTATATTCTCTTCAATATAAACCAGTATTGCCTGAATAAGAGGCTGTCCATTAGATGTTTTTTTCTTTATATTTACTACTGTATCCACACAATTATTTAATAAATCCATGATTCTCTGTTTTGCCCGGGCAAAAGACAAAGGTTCTTCAAACTCTATCATATATGGATTAAAATTATAAAACTTAAATGTCAACCTATCTTCAACAGGCAACCTATTTGAAGCTGTTTTAAATGAATAAAATATTTCAGGCTGAATACGCTCTTCTGTTCGATCTGTTATTACTATAGCTTTTGCTGTTTTCATGATTATTATACCCATTACATTTATTTTTCGGATATTTATATTTTAGGCTAAATAAGCTCTAAACAAGCTAAAATAAAAAATTCTTCGGTATAAACAATAATTTATTTTTTTATATTTTCTAACGTCCTTTATAGTAATATAGCCTAAAAACTGAATTTATCAATGGGTATCCATTCATAAATTCAACAGTATCAAACTAAACTTACAACTATTCCAAAGGTATTGTTAATTCTAACTTTATACTGTAAAAACAACATCAAATTCTACATATTCAAACTTAAAAAATCAACAATTACAGCCATATAATATAATAAAACCTTCACCTTAATAAAACTGCATATTGATAATTCTTAGATTATAAACTAAAATTAATTAATTAATCAACACTGATATTATCATATGCCACTTATATTAATTTTACTATTAAATAATAAACACATAAAAAAGGAATATGTATAATGACTAAAACATATCGAGGTAATCACATATTTAATATTGTACTTGGAGTTATTGGATTGGCATTACTTTGTGCCGGAACTTTGACTGCACATATTCCTGAAATCCAAAGGTTTCTCTTTCTTTTTGGCGCTTTATTAATGACAATATCTTCCTACTTGGAAAAGAATGTTTTTTTTACTTTTTTAGAAGGAATATTAACAATTGATGCAATCCTTTCATTTACTTCTCTATCAAATATTGCTATTGGAATAATAACATTTATAATCGTAGTTATTGTAATTATTTATTTTACAATAAATGGTTCATTTAAAGAAAGGTACCTTATTGTTGGAACTATTGGACTGTTTTTTCTAGCTTTGGGAGTTGGTATTTTAAATCCCATATCATGCATGATTGGAGGTTTTCTTCTAATAATATATGCATACATGGCTTTTAAAAAAGGAATTCAAATTGCATTTTTATTTATTATCTTAAACATTATATTTACAATTACTGCTGCTATTGGTACATATCAGTGGTTATTTTAAATAACAATAGAATAGTAGTAACCTTAGGTATTTAAAGTATTATATTCAATAATGGATTTTATCTTGCATCGTTCCATGAAGGTAACAATTAAATAACTTTGCGAATTTCATAAATATTAAGGAGTGAACCAAATGTCCGGAGTTTTTAAAGCATATGATATTAGAGGAATCTATCCAACTGAAATTAATGAAGAAATAGCTGAAAAAGTCGGTAGAGCTTATGCAACTTTTCTAAAACCAAAAAAAATAGTTGTAGGCATGGATATGAGAAAACACTCTGTACCTTTATTCAATGCGTTGGCAAAAGGTCTAACAGAACAAGGTGTAGAGCTGATCAATATTGGATTATGCTCGACTCCAATGACTTATTTTGCAAATGGTAAACTTAAAGCTGATGGTAGCATTATGATTACAGCTTCACATAATACAGGAGAGTGGAATGGTTTAAAACTTTGTAGAAATAGTGCAATACCGATTAGTGGAGCTACAGGTATTAATGATATTGAGAGCATTGCTCTGAATGAAACTTGGGATAAATATGAAGGTACTCCAGGTAAGATAATTGACTATGACATAGCTCCTGAATATGGAGAATTTCTTAAATCATACTCTAAAATCGACAGAAAATTAAAAGTTGTTGCTGATTTTGGAAATGCTATGGGATCATATGAGATAGCAGGAATAAGAGATTTATTCGATATTATTCCTTTATATGAAGAGCTGGATGGAACATTTCCGAACCATGAAGCAAATCCATTAATTACCGAGACTTTAGATGACTTATGCGCAAAAGTTAAAGAAGTTGGAGCAGATTTTGGTGCTGGATTTGATGGAGATGCAGACCGCTGTGGGTTTGTAGATAATGAAGGAAATAGAATTTCAATGGATCATTTTTCAGGACTAGTCGCTCAGGATATTTTAAGTAACGGACCTGCAACTATCCTTTATGACCTTAGAAGTAGTTGGGCTGTCAAAGAGTGTATTGAAGAAAACGGCGGCACTGCAATAATGTGTCGTGTTGGGCATGCCTTCATCAAAGCTCAGATGCGTGAATACGATGCTGTTTTTGCTGGTGAACTGTCAGGACATTATTACTTCAAAGAAAATAATACTGCTGAATCTCAAGGATTAGCCTTTCTAATCTTAGGTAACTTAATTTGTCAATCGGGTAAAACTGCTGCTGAACTTGCAGCACCATTAAGAAAATATTTTGCAACTGGTGAAATTAATTCAAAAGTTGCTGATGTCAAAGCAACAGTTGCTAAAATAAGGAAACAGTTCTCTGATGCCAAAATTTTTGAACTGGATGGTGTTTCTTTTGAGTACAGTGATTGGTGGTTTAATATCAGGATGTCTAATACTGAACCTCTTTTAAGATTAAACCTTGAAGCTAAAACAAAAGAAAAAATGCTAGTAATGAGAGATGAAGTTCTAGCATTGATTCGCTCATAGTAATCATAATAATAAAGTTATAATTCGACTTAAGTGCACAGCACTATGCTCAGAAATAATTATTATAATCATTTCTGGGCGTATGGGATTAGTAGTTAGACGTTGCCTGAGAAGGTATTTTTTAATGTAAAGCAACCTTCTCGGCTGTTTTTCTCAACCCTTTTCAACTGGTCTCTAATTAGCGACTGAACAAAAACATCTATAGGCTTTATAACAAGATATTTACGTTATGTATTTTCATCCAATTACTAATTAATAATTTAAAGATGAATAAATAACATAAAAAACAGCACTTTCAAATTCAAAGCCATGTAATTTTCAAAACTTGCCAGCCAATGATTGAATCAACAGAGACTTCTTTCCCTATCTTAGGTCTGTAATTGTCAATATATTGAGGTGAAACTATCCAGCAGTCCATAAATACGACATTATCCAATACCGGATAATTATCTTCGTTCAATTCAACTGGAAGCCTGCCTTTTCTAGGTTTAATATTAAAATCTAGATAATTAATTGCTGAGTCCAAACTGTTCTGGTGCCCCCAAAACGAATGAATGTTAGCATCCATTGCAATTTCGCGCAGTTCAGATAAGTTTTTTTCATCAATTCTTACACTTCTCCTCACAAGTGTGAGCGGAAATGCATTTCCGATTAAAATATCCAATCTTTTAACTCCATTAATTCAGGGTTTTTTAGCCATTACATTTATACAGTTCAAATTATTCGAAATTAAATATTATCTAAAAGAGAATACTTCTTAATATTTAAAAATGGAACTCTTATTTTTTTTATTTTAGCATCTGAAATAATCATATCAACATGGGCGATATTATCTTTCATATCCGTAACCTGTAATACCTTAAATGTTGTACCGTCTTTCATAATAAATTGAAACGGTCCTGTTCTTTTACCACTATCATCAATTATAATTTTTTCAAATATTTTAGCTTTGCTCAATTTTACATTGTGACTAATTTTATTGAGTTCTGCAAGCTCTTCTTTTGTCGATAAAATTTTAACTTTTGTTTTTTTAGAACTAGTCATTACTCTGTATATTATCAACGGGTATAAAATGATGATTATAGCTCCTATAATAAAATGTAATAATCGATTTCTTCTGTCTCGTTCAGCAAGAGCGGCTGACCAGAATGCACTAAATGTAATAAATAAAATTATTATAACATCTAAAATTAATATCTTTATTGAGATTGAAGCTTTTTCAAATTCAGGACCCCCTATATTTTGATCTGAAATGTAAAATATCTCATCAATCCATTCATTGATTGTTACTTCTGTATTTCTAAAGCTCTCTGAACCAGCTATATTTTTACTAATTAAATCAGTTGAAAAAGATCCTTCACCCTGATTATCTGTCAACTTTTGATTAATAAATATAAATGCCCCTATGGTGACACTTAAAAAGATAACAATAAATGTTACAAGTAATATTATTTTGCATCTGAAACTTTTTTTCGGCTGTGTTAACTCTGGTAAATCAGAATTGTTTGCTGTAATTAATTGATTCGGAATACTGAATTCCTGTAACTTCAGCTCTTCATTACCCTCATTACCTTTTCTATTGCTTAATTCACTTTTAAATGAACTCTCTAAATCTGCAGGTGCAATAATATAAGATTTATCCATCACCTGTCTAATATCACCAATTACTTGATTCCAGTTTTGCTGTCTATTTTTTGGATTTCTTGACATCATATGACGGATCAAAGCTTTTACCTGATCAGCCACTTCAACATCTTTATCAAATTTAACATCATCAATTATTCGTTTCGCTAAAATATCTAATTCATTAGCTCCCTGAAATGGAACTCTTCCGGTAATCATATGATATAAAATGGAACCCAATGAATAAATATCACTTCTAAAATCAACATCTTCTGTTGAATTAACCTGTTCTGGGCTTATATAATATGGACTCCCAATTAAACTACCATCTTCTCTAAAGAAAGAATTCTCTGCTAATCTTTCTGATATTCCTAAATTAAGTAATTTCAACGAAACAGTATCACTATCATTGATGAGCATATCTTTTGGGTTCAAATCTAAATGCTTAATCTTAGATTTTTCCCATGCATAGCGCAAAGCTTCAGCAGTATCAAGTATTATTTTCAAAGCCGTCTGCTCTGCTACACACTTTTCTTCATATATTTTACTCTGAAGATTTTGTTCATTCTCATAAGGACAAGCTACTACCAACATCCCATTATAGTTTTTTAGCTCTTTTGGCGAAATAATATTCTGATGCTTGAGTTTTGCAGCAACTTTGATACATTCGATTAATTTATTAACAATGTCATATCTTTTTGAATATTCAGAACAATAGATTTTTAAAAACATTTTCACAGAAGTAGAAATATTTTTCCCAATCCATAATTCATATATTATACCTTTACTAATATTACTAATTAACTTATAATCTCCAAAGTTAGTACCACTTTGAAGCAGTTTGATTATTTCAGTAATATTGCTATTGCTGCAGTTTGGGCACTTGGTTGATTTTGTCGCTAATGATGTTTCAAATTCACAACCGCAATTTAAACATTTGAAAATATTCATAGAAAACCAAATCTTTAGCAGAAATAATATCCTGCATAATTGTATTTATCATCACAACATTAATATTTATACACTAGGCACTTTATTCTCAATTATTACTTAGAATAATTAAAAATAAAGTTACGTAATAAAATTACTTATAAAAATACTTATAAAAATACCTACACTATTCTTATATGTAATTTTATTCTATATTAGCTCTGAAAAAAACACCTAAAACAAAATATTTATCGATATTTTACAAAAATCATAACTTGGAGACTGTTTTTACATGAAAAATTATAGAAAAGAACTATGGTTTACCATACCTCATAGAAGAGGTTTTGTAAATATCACATCTGACATTCAACAGGCAATCAATACCTCAGGCATTAAAGAGGGACTCGTTCTGTGTAATGCAATGCACATTACTGCTTCCGTTTTTATAAATGATGACGAACATGGTCTGCATCAGGATTATGAAAGATGGCTAGAACAGCTTGCACCTCATGAACCACTTTCAGCTTATCTTCATAATAATACTGGTGAAGATAATGGTGATGCCCATTTAAAACGACAAATAATGGGAAGATCAGTTACTGTCGCAATAACTGATGGCATGCTAGACTTTGGACCATGGGAACAAATTTTTTATGGCGAATTTGATGGACGGCGACCTAAACGTGTTTTGGTGAAAATAATTGGAGAGTAATAATTAAAACTTTAATATCTTTAAAACAATCAGATAATTTTATTAAATTTAGATATTTGAATAAGATATTTCTAAGTATAATTCTGTTTATAATTTATACTACAGTATATGCAGTTGATTCAATTACCCCTTTGAACTTGAAAAAGCTCAAAAATCAAGCTGCATCAGGGGAAGTTACAGCTGAGTTGGCTTTGGGAAATCTCTATTTTTTTGGAAAAAGAATTAATAAAGATATCTATACAGCTTTTCAATGGTACTACAGTGCTGCATTAAAAGGAAATGGTCCCGCACAATTCAATGTTGCTTTATGCTATGATCAAGGACTTGGAGTTGAAACAAATAAATTAGAAGCTTTAATATGGTATCAAAAAGCAGCTAAATCAGGAGTAATTCAGGCAAAATTTAATTTAGCAATCTACTATAAAACAGGTGAACTTTTTTCAACAGATACTGGAAAAGTACGTTTAAAAAAAAATATTGTTAAATCCATTAATCTACTTAAAGAAATCAGTAATGCAGGATTTGCACCTGCACAACGAGAACTTTCTAAATTATATTTTGCAGGAACCGAAATAAAACAAGACCATAACAAAGCTATACTTCTTCTTGAAAAGGCTGCATACAGCATGGATGCTGAAGCCATGTATCTTCTTGCAAAAGAATATTTACAGAGCAATAAACCAGATATGAAAAAAATCATCCCTCTTTTAAATTTTGCATCAGATAATTCTGTTCCAGAGGCTCAAGAGATGTTAGGATCACTATATGAATGCGGAAAAGGGTTACCAAGAAATAAGCAAATGGCACTATCACTTTATAAAAATGCAGCATCTAAAGGACTCGTAACTGCTCAATTAAGATTGGGAGATTGTTTTTCCAACTCAGGTTCAAAGTATTTTGATATACAAAAAGCTAAACAGTGGTATAATGCTGCCGCTAAACAAGATAGTTATTATGCTATATTTTTATTAGGGACTTATGCAGATCAAGGAATTGGTGAAAAAGTTAACAAAAAAATAGCTGCAAGAAATTTCATAAAAGCTGCTAATGGGAACTATCCAAAAGCACAATATAATCTTGGAAACTTCTACGCTAATGGATTTGGGGTAGAAAAAGACATTAATATGGCATTTTATTGGTATAAAAAAGCAGCTCTACAAAACGAACCTAAAGCTCAATATGAAGTTGGCATTTACTATTTAAAAGGTATATCGGTTGATAAAAATTATTCTTTAGCATTAACATGGTTGACTGCATCTGAAAAAAATGGTAATTCTGATGCAGCCAACTTCTTAAAAAAAATAAAACTAAACTAATGATAATGTCTTAATGTTTTACCAATATAAATCTGTCTTGGTCTAGCGATTTTTTCACTGCCTCCAACAACCATCTCTTTCCATTGAGCAATCCATCCCGGAAGTCTTCCAAGTACAAACATTACAGTATACATATTTTCAGGTATACCCAGAGCTGCATAGATTATTCCACTATAAAAATCTACATTAGGATATAACTTCCTGCTAATAAAATATTCATCTGATAAGGCTCTCTCTTCCAATTTCATTGCAAGTTCTAATAATGGATTATTGATACCAAGTTTCAACAATAATTTATGGCACGCTTCTTTAATTATTATTGCTCTTGGATCAAAGTTTCTGTATACCCTATGCCCAAAACCCATCAATTTGAATGTATCATCTTTATCTTTTGCCTTGTTAATATATTTATCAAGATCACAATCATCTTCATAAATAACTCTTAACATTGCCATAACAGCCTGGCTGGCACCACCATGCAATGGACCTGACAATGCACTTATTCCAGCAGAAATTGTTGAATAAAGATTAACTTGTGCACTACCTATCACTTTTACAGCTGTTGTTGAACAGTTCTGCTCGTGATCTGCATGCAGGATAAGTAATTGGTTTAATATTCCTATAATCTCATCATCTAAGACATAAGGTCTCACAGGTGAATCAAACATCATATTCAGGAAGTTTGCACAAAATGATAAATCATGTCTTGGATAAACAACAGGTTCTCCAATCGATTTTTTATATGCAAATGCAGCAATCGTTCTTAATACTGAAATCAACCTGGTTGCTGAAGAATCAATATCCTCTACAAAAGATAATGAATCTACGTTTGGATAAAATGTTGAAAATGCATTTATCATTGTTGAAAGAATATGCATAGGATGAGCTCCACGTGGAAACCCTTGAAAAAAATGATGCATATCTTCATGAAGTAAGGAATTTTGAGTTAGTAAGGTTGAAAAATTCCCTTTCTCTTCAAGTGTAGGAAATTCTCCATGCAACAGAAGATATGCAGTTTCAATAAAAGTTGCCTTTTGAGCAATTTCTTCAATCGGATATCCTCGATATCTTAAAATACCCTCTTCACCATTTATGAAGGTAATATCGCTATAGCATGAACCTGTATTTACATAACTTGGATCAATAGTAATATGGCCAGACATTTTTCTCAAATTGGAAATATCTATTGCTTTCTCCCCTTCAGTGCCTTCTATTATCGGAAATTTATATTTTATTCCTTCAATTATTAACTCTGCAAATTTTTCACTCATAATGTCGCTCCTCTTCTCTTATTTTTATTGTTTACTGCTATTATTCAATAATATTAAACAGAATACAGATATATTGTTGAATAATAATTTATTAAGTTATCCGTTATGCATAAGCAAAGTAAAACCATCAGTGCAGCCTATGCAGTTTCCAGAAAGGTTTAGATTAAATAGTTTAGAAGTTTTCATTTTTCTTCATATAGTAGCGGAAGTCATACTGTTTTCGCAGACTAATCATCTCTAATATTTAAGTAAAAACATTAAGAATTTATATATTAAACCATTCAAGTTTTATGAAATTTTCCAGTTAATACAGTTTCAAATCAAAAACATTGGTTTATACATAAAAATACTTTCCATATAACGTTTCATAACTTTTATTAATTTTAAATTTTGTAACATATTAAAATAACATACTTTTGTAAATTTGCCATTTTTTAATAGTTTTTATTGTTAAAACATATTTTTAATTTACCAATAAATCATGTCCCCAGCTACAAATTTCAGGTTCATAACTACGAACTGTAACATAATCAAAAGATATATTTTAAGGGATAAAAATAAACTTCAATGTTAGGATTGTGTTAGGTTTTGCAATTTTTTATTGCTTTTGTAGTTGTTTATACTATGTTGATATAAATTCAAGACAATCTAAATAAAGAGAGCATAAAATGAAAACTACATCTATAAAAGCAGTAAAACCCACTACATCTAAACTAAATATATCAACTGATATATTTAGTTTAGAACAGAACACAATACATCAAAACTTACTAAATTTTTTAGATTACGAACATTACAGAGATGATTTTCCAGCTCCTGCTGTATTTAGTTGCTTCTAATCATATTATATAGAAGCTTTATTTCATCCAACCATATTGTATCATCAATTGTTTCAAGAATTATTGGCATATTGTCAAAACGGTCATCATTCATAAAACGAACAAAAAAAGGTAGCTCTAAATAACCTTTTCCAATGCTATGATGTCTGTCTTTTCTTGAACAGCAGGCAACCTTTGAATCATTCAGATGGATACCTGTTAAGTATTCAAAACCAACAATATCCCCAAACCCGCTCATTGTTTCTTCATACTTTTCAGGATCTTTAATATCATAGCCAGCAGCATAAGTATGACATGTATCCAGACAGACACCAATTCTATTTTTATCGGTAAGCTTATTTATTATATGCGCTAAATGCTCAAATTTATAACCTAAGTTAGAACCCTGCCCAGCTGTATTTTCTATAATGATCTTAATATCAGGAACAGCGTCCAGTGCCTGTTCTAGACTGTCAACTACTAAATCAAGAGAGGCTTCCTCGCTTATCTCTCTCAAATGACTTCCTGGATGAATATTTAAATATGTCATTCCTAATCTGGAACATCTTTCCAACTCATCTATAAAACTACTAATTGACTTTTCTCTTTTTTCAGGAAATGGACTTCCAAGATTTATCAAATATCCTGCATGGGGTAAAATATGATCTACTGAAATATTTGATTTTATCAACCTATTTTTGAATTCTAAAACAATACTATCTTCCAAAGGCTTAGCATTCCACTGCCTTTGATTTTTTACAAAAAATGCAAATGCTCTCGCTTCAATTTTCTTAGCATTCTCAAGAGTTTTATGCACGCCTCCACTAGCACTCACATGTGCTCCTATAAACTTATTCATTATATTAAACCATTCTTATTATTATTTTAACTGTTTTTTGATTCGATAAAACTAATATACTGTAAACAGTTGGTTTTTTTAATATTATTTTGATTAAAAAGTAACTTGTTCCATCGGTTTAAAAACCAGTACTACCATACTAAACTGCCACTCCCAGGTTCAACCGCCTTTGACACTCCGGGTAAAAGAAGCAGTTATTTTTACAGTGAAACGGCAATGTATTGTAGCTCGGTGTCTTGCTTGTCGAGGCGTAGTTCCGTAAATGCGGAAACGAAGACTGAAACTATGGGTATATAACCACAAACAATTTACGTGCCTTTCTTGTCTCGACATAGCTTTGCGACGAACAGTAGGTACGCTGTAAAAAGTTGCTACATCCTAACAACTATGCCTATTTTAGTGGATAGTGTCGACGCATAAATCAGCGGATAAGTTCTAAAATTAGAATTTGTTTAGTATTTCGTGCTTAGGTTTTCGAATTTAATCTAAATAAGGTTTCAAAACAAGATTTGTTACTATTAACACCCGATTTTATTCGGGTGAGTATGACATGTTTCAGGCATCCGTCATCACCTATCTGCAGTTTCTGCTGAAAAATTCAGTAGAAACTACAGAGAAGTGTAGACAGTATGATTTATTTAAAAGCCGCACAAAAGATATTTCCAAGCTTATTTAAAAATCAATCTACCAATAAAGAGATACAAAATAGAAAACTTTCCACTAATACCCAAGCTACAAAAATCACAAATCAATCAAACTTTACTAAACAAACACCTTTTATTCCACCAGTTAAATTTACTAAGAAGTCCTTGAGAAAAAACCATACACAACGGTCAATAAATATACTTAAAAAGTACAAGTTTACACAAAACTATAAAAAACCTGATTATGCCAGTAAAAAAGTTATTGTATCAGGAGATACAGAACTACCGGATGGCAATATTAAAAGAGTTACTATTGTAGAAGTACCTGAACTTAAATATGACAAAATAAGAATTATTGAAACAATTGAACCATCATCAGAAGAAATTATTTCAAGTAAAGAAATGGTTGCTTCTCATTTTCTATTGAAAGCTAAAAACGGTACAAGTAAAATTGATTTAGAGTTAGCTTTAAGAGATACTGATTTATCCGTAATTGGTAAAATATCTTCATCAGATGTGTTCTTAGTCAGCTCTCCTTTTGACAAAATCGATTCTTTGGAAAACTCTATAAAAATAGCATCCAACAATTCTGCAATAGTTTCTTATGCAGAGCCTGATTATCTTTTCTATTTAAGAAATACTGAACCTAATGATGAATCTTATTCATCTTTATGGGGAATGGACAATATTGAAGCACCTAAAGCATGGGACATCACAACAGGCAGTAAAGATATTGTTGTTGCAGTCATTGATACTGGTGTAAACTATAATCATCCTGACCTGAAAGACAATATCTGGCATAATGAAGGCGAAGACTGGAATGGAAACAACCCGGGGAATAATGGTTTAGATGATGACGGCAACGGATACATTGATGATTATTATGGAATTAACCCTGGAGAAATAGATGGAGATCCAATTGATGGAGACACTCACGGCACTCATGTTTCAGGAACAATAGGAGCAGTTGGCAATAATTCAATCGGAGTTGCAGGAGTTAGCTGGGATGTAAAAATCATGTGTATAAGTTTTTTGAAAGGTGGAACAGGTGGTACTCCTACAGGTTTCGGTTCGACAGCTATAGAGTCTGTAGTCTATGCTGCAAAAATGGGAGCCCATATATCATCAAATTCATGGGGTAGCAGAGGAAATGGACCTATAAGTCTCGGAGAGGCTATAATGGATAGTGAAAAATTATTTATTGCAGCATCTGGAAATGAAGGTATTGATAATGATATTTATGGAGATACACCAAGTGCCTATGAATATGATAACGTAATTGCAGTCGCCTCCAATGATTCTGATGATACTATGTCTTCTTTTTCAAATTTTGGTGGAGTGAGTGTCGATTTAGCAGCACCTGGAAGAGGAATTTTAAGTACTACGCCTAATAATACCTATTCTAGTTATACTGGAACTTCAATGTCATGTCCGCATGTAGCTGGGGGTGCCGCTTTATTGATGTCACAAAAACTAGATGCCACTCCATTAGAGATTAAAAATGTACTTCTTGACAATGTTGATAAAATTCCAAGTTATACAGGAAAACTCGTATCAGCAGGAAGAATGAATATTTATAAATCTATTCTGGCAATGAGAACAGATCCAGTGCTGAATATATCCTCACCAAATTCAAATAGTAAATTCTATAATGGTTCTCAAAATAACATCACCTGGAATTCATATAATACAGAAAGTAACATAAAAATTGAACTTCTTCTAAATGGATCTATCCACTCAGTAATAAGTTCAAGTACAGAAAATGATGGAGTTTTCGAATGGAATACTCCTACTCTTTCGGCTTCCTTAAATTATCAGATAAGAATTTCAAGTTTGGATTCTTCGGTAAATGATACTTCTGATATGTTTACAATTACCAAAGCTCCCGTACAGTATACTGAACAGCTTCTTGACAACCAGTTCACTGACGGTGGAACAGTAAAAAACTGGAACGATGATGATGCAGCCTGGAATCTTAATCTCCCATTTACATTTTATTTCTACGGAGCAGGTTATAACAGCGTGTATATCTCAAGCAATGGTGTACTTGACTTTATAAACGCAGAAATAGGCAGTGAGTATAACAATACAACTGATACCCTCAAACAATCAACTATGATAGCTCCTATGTGGGATGACCTTAATACAAGTTACGCAGACTGTGATATTTTTGTTGATTCAAATCCCGATTCAGTCACTATCAGATGGAAGGGTTCTACATGGTCACTGGACGGAACTGTTTATCCTGTAAATTTTCAAACAGTATTATTTAAAAATGGTAATATTCAGTTTAACTATGGAACAGGTAATGATTACCTCTCTCCTACAATTGGTATTTCAAGCGGTGATGGTGAACTCTTTACTATCTCTTCTCATCATGATAATGCATCAAACTTACATAATGCAGGATCCCTTCTTTTTTCAACTATTGCTAATCCTGACCCTGTAAACAGCGATCCTGTTGCAAACAATGACACAGCATCTGTTAAAGCAGGTGAAAGCATCACAGTAAGTGCACTTACAAATGATAGTGACCCAGATGGAGACAGTCTTGAAATAATTTCCATTGGCAGCACAGTTAAAGGTATTACTGAAATAATTGAATGCGATACTGAATGTAGAATAGTTTATACTGCTAATGCTGATGCTGAAGGTTCTGAAACTTTCGAGTATACAATAAGTGACGGCAATGGTGGAACTGATTCAGGAATTGTAACAGTTGACATTATAACCTCAAGTGAATCCGGCCAATATACCGAAAAAGTAATAAACAATGCTTTCATCGGTGCTGGCGCAGCAAAGTCCTGGAATGGTGATGATGATACATGGACTCTTGATCTTCCGTTTACTTTTGATTTTTATGGAATCAAATACAATTCAGTTTATGTGTCAAGTAATGGTGTGCTTGACTTTACGAATGCATCAGCTGGTCAAGAGTATGACAATCAAAATGAATCCTTAAAGGGAGCAGTAAAGATTGCTCCACTTTGGGATGACCTTATGACAAATATTGCTGACGGTGATATTTTCGTTCATCAGCCTTCTCCTAATTCAATCTGTATCAGATGGGAAGGTTCTACTTCGTCAAATACCGGAGTAGTTAATTCTGTAAACTTTGAAACAGTTCTGTATTCTGATGGAAGAATACAGTTTAATTACGGAAGTGGTAATGCAGGTCTAACACCTACTGTAGGTATCTCTTCAGGCGACAGTAAACTATTTACGATCTCTTCAACACATAGTAACAGAGATAATCTTGCAGATGCACAGACTCTTCTGTTTATACCATACGGCTTAGATCCAGATCCGGATCCAGTAAATAAACTTCCTGTAGCTGTTAACGATACTGCAACAGTTAATGAATCAGAAAGTATAACAATCAACGTACTTTCAAATGACAGTGATCCTGACGGAGATAATTTAACTGTAACCTCAGTTACTTCACCTAGTAAAGGTAGTGCTGTTATAACAGGGTGTGAAATTGAATGTAAAATAATTTATACTGCCAATTCAAATATTGAGGGAATTGACAACTTCACTTACACTGTTAATGATGGAAAGGGTGGAACGGCTACAGCAACTGTAAATGTACAGATTATGAACGTTCCTAATAACGCTCCAACTATTACTATTGTATCTCCTGAAAGTAATTCAGTGATAGAACAGGTAACTCTATCGCCTGTTACTATAAGTATTAAAGCTGAAGATGAAGATGGAGCTGTTGCTTCAACTATGATTGAAGTTGATGGTCAGCAGTTCTCTGATACAGAAACAGCATCATGGACCCCATCAGATTTCGGATCATTCAATATAGTAGCAAAGAGTATTGATGATGATGGCGCTCCTGCATTTGCAACGGCTGTTGTAACTTTTAAGGAAAAAGATGTTGTAGCTTTAGTAAAAATAAATGCAACTTATTGGTCTGCGTGGGGTGGTAATGAATCTTATCCAACTAATGGTAAAACTATATATTCACAAGGAATAGAAATGGATAAGATAGATTCTTCCTATAATGTGATAGTAACAGCATTTATAATTACAAAAGATGGTAATTATGAACTGGCACTTGGGGATCCAAGTTCAAATACGGGTTCACAATTTAATAAAGAGAAAGTTATTGAATATATTACTAAAACAAAAGCTCAGGGAAGAAAAGTTCTTGTTTCTCTTGGAGGAGCAGAGTTTGACCTGGTAATACAGTCTGCTGATGATGTATTGAAATTTAAAGATCAGGTGTCACAAATAATTGATGAATATGGATTTGAAGGTTTAGATATTGATATTGAAGCATCATTAATTGGAAGAGGACAAATTGATGCTGGTTTATTTGGAAATGCAGTAAGTGACATAGTCGATTCATATAGAAGTAGTGGTGTTGACTTTTGGTTAACGGCTGCACCAGAATGGCCTTTCGTTATTCCTTATACATATGGTACCGGTGGTCCATGGGCAACCAGAGTTTTAGCAGGTTCTTTCTATATGGATTTGATTGAAATAATTAACCTTGATAAATTCACATATATATGGCCTCAGATGTATAATCAGGGTACAGGTAATGGAATTACAGATTTCAATGATAGTAAGATAATTCCAGGAGATGGAATGGGTAATTTTATTGCAGCAATGGCCTGGGCCGCTACCACTGATGCAGGATATTCAGCCAATTCATGGGGTGCGGGATATCAAGTCAACTTAACAATAATAAATAATAAGACATCTCAGACAGAAAGCTGGACTGGATCTTTTATACTTCCCCATGAACATAGCATGGGTATTTTGTGGGAAGCTGATATAGTATCAGAAGAAACTACTGAGTTTGGAACTTTAGTTAGAGTGAAACCTCCAAGTTGGGGTGGAGTAATTGCCCCTGGAGGATCTGTTGCAGTGGGATTTAATGTAGAAAACAGTACAGGGACTCAACCTGAACTGTTTGAGCTGAGTTTTTCTCGTAATTTTAATCAAAACTAATAGAAATTTCGAAATTTAGTAACCAAATGGTTGCCCCTTATATCATGGTACGCATTCAGTAGAAGACGTATTTTTTCTTGTTGGAGTACCGCCCCGCAGATGCGGGGCGGAAAAACCAAACGCTGTAGCGTTTGCTTGACCTACTTAAGCAAGAACTCCAACGATGTTCACTGAATATTCTACATAGGGGGCAATTTTATTGCTGAAACCTTATCTTCAGGATTATTTTGATAAATATAAAATAAATAAATAATGCTGCCTATAAAAAGAAAGGCGGCGAAATTATTCAGTTATTATTATGCACTAAAGTTATTTAACTGCACAAATTATATTTAGATAATGAAAAATTTACTGATGGGATTGGTTTACAGTCTAATTCTTTATTGCTGGTATAATTAGAATATATTTGTTAATTTGTCTGATATGGTCTATATTATTTTTTTGCTTTGATTAGATCCTGTCTAAAAGTATTTAGATAACCATAAATTAGTTATATTAAAAGGGTGCTATTTTGATTAAAAGTAATATTTTAGATACAATAATTCAATATAATCTTCAGAATGAGTTATTTAAGGGCAGTTTCGGTATTGAGAAAGAAAACTTAAGAGTTAACTCTGACGGTCATTTAGCGCTGACTCCTCATCCTAAAGTTTTTGGTGATAAAATGGAAAATCCATTCATTACTGTCGACTTTTCCGAAAGCCAACTTGAAATGATTACTCCCCCTTTGAAATCTATAACTGAAGTATATTCTTTCTTAGAAAAACTTCATAATACTATTTCAATAAATTTGGACAATGAGTATTTATGGCCGCAAAGTGTACCTCCGATAATACCTGATGAAGAGAAAATACCAATCGCAATATTCCAACACAGCCAAGATGGCAAAAGAGCTGAAAAATACCGAGAAATGCTTTCTAAAACTTATGGAAGAAGTCGACAATTGCTTTCAGGCATTCATTACAATTTTTCATTTGATATATCTTTTCTAAAAGAGCTTCACAAGCTTATAGCCCCTAATGAAGATTTTAAGAATTTTAAAGATGAAGTTTACCTTAAAATATCTAGAAATTATATTAGGAACAGATGGTTAATAATTTATTTACTGGGAGCCAGCTCTTTAGTCCATAAATCTTTTTTCCATCAATGCCCGGGATATAAAACAAAATGTGTTGATGGAATGAAAGTAAAAGATAATACATTCTACTCAAATAAAACTACTTCATTCAGACATGGCAGATGCGGTTATAGAAACAAAGATGAATTTTATGTCTCATTCAATAGTATAGATGAATATATTTCAGATATTAAAAATCATGTTTCTAAAGAGACTATTCACGAAGTAAGAGAATTCTACAGCCCTGTACGAATCAAAACAAAAGATACTGTTAATATTTTAAATTCACTCAAAAATGATGGTATTCAATATATAGAAATAAGAACCGTTGACTTAAATCCATATAGTCCTATTGGTGTTGATGTTGAAGATCTACACTTTATTCACCTATTGTTATTATACTGTCTTTTCGATGATAACGATCCTCTTGAATGCTTAGAAAATCACAATTCAAATCAGAACCATGATAACGTAGCTATAAATGGTAAATCAAAATATTTAAGATTGTACAGAAAAGAAGATGATGGTGTTTTACTAAAAAACTGGGCTAATGAAATTTTAAACAATATAGGTAGCTTTGTTCATTCACTTGGGATTGAAACTGATCTTTATACTAAAGTTTTAGATTTTCAAAAAAATAAAATTGATCATGAAGAACAAATGTATTCTACAAAACTAGTAGAAGATCTATTAGACAGCTCCTTTGTAGACCTTCATATTAATAAAGCAGTGAATTACCTAACGAAATCTGAAAATTCGAAAAATTTCTTTTCTTTAAATGACTCTAATGGAGAATTAGTTTAATAATGAAAAGACAATTTTGAATTTTTGCTCTAAGTGGAGCTTGTGCTAATTTCGCATGTTTAGGAATTGCAAGGTACTCTTATACTCCAATGATTCCTGTGCTTGTTAAACATAAATGGTTTTCACTTTCACAGGCAAATATACTGGCATCAGTGATTTTTCAATATTATTAACAGCACAAGCTATGAAAAATACAGATTTATCTACGACTAAACAATGCAAAAACAAAAAAATACCAATATAAGACTTTCTTTAAACTCAGAAGTTAGTATGAAATGAAAAATCGGCTAGAATATTCCAACTTTAACAAAACTGTTCGTTATTATCATACAACTGTGCGAAATTTAATTATTTTTGATAGTCAATATATGTAATAAATCAGTAATAGTCTGTATATAGTATTAATCACGCTTCATTAAATATTTTTATCTATATATCATCAATAATGTTATGATTCATAACTCTAGCTACCTCTTTTCTTTATTACATATAAATAACACTTGGCATAAAATATGCTTTATTGTTTATTATTTATTGAATTATATAGACTTATTATATATCAGCTAAAATACAAAATAGTAACAAACTTATGTTTAATTTTATCAATTTGTTACTATATTCTATTATAACTACATTTTGTTTATACCTAAGCAATAGTATATTTCATTGTTGCTTGCAATTTTTATACTTTTAATATTTAAAAAGTGAGATTTCAATTGTTTGGAACAAAAGAGTGTATCTCTATAACATGGGATTCAAATAAAAATATTTATGGAGTTGTCTTAAAAAAAGATGCTGACAAGTATATTGCAACATCATATACTGTTTGTAATGATGACGACATGGCATTTCCGGATAAACTTAGTCATATCTATAAAAAGCTGTACAGTAATCAAGACCAACATATTATAATTGGCGGCTACATACCTTCGGCCGTATGTATTGATTGCAATATTCCACCTCTCTCAGGATCAGATATCAACCAATACCTTTATTATGAGCTTTCAAGACAAATTCCATTTGCTGGAAGCGAGTTAAAATGGTGGTACAGGAAGCTTCCGACGGTAAATGAGAATAAAGATATTACAATACGAATTTTTTCAGTATTTGAAAAAGAATGGGATGACCTGTTATGTGAAATAGCTTTATCAAAAATTAAGATGGATTCATTAATGTATCCATTTATGGCTATCAATCCTATTTGTCAAAATCATGATATCATATTACCTGGCATTGACAAATTGTTTTATATCAATCAGACTTCAGACTCTGATCATTCTTATATGAAGAACATAAACCTAACATTATCTGAAGATCAGAAAATTAAAATTACTAATTCAATAACCGAAAATTATTCAGAAAAATATCCTTCCATAGATCAGGGAACAATTTCTGAGTTGATTCCTGCTTTATTACTGGCAGAATATGCATTCACACAGGAATTTCAAAAAGATAGTAAACTTAATATAAACCTTCCAATAGAATTTAGACCTAAACGATTTAAATCATTGAAAATTTCTGCAATAGTTATACTGGTAATTTTTCTTGTAATATCCAGTTCTTACATCATTAAAAAAAACCTTAATATTATGGGTGTTTTAGGAAAGCTCAACAATGAACAGGTATTATTGCAAAGTTCTTTAAAAAAAATGAATTATAAAAAAAATAAAAACAAAAAATATAACTTGTTAATAAATGAAATTGCAGATGCTATACCTGATACAATCGAACCTATCATATATATTGAAGCACTGCAAAAGCTAGTTCCTGCTAATATTTGGATGACAAGCTTTGCCAGTAATAAAAATAAACTCAACATTACTCTTCAAACTAAGAATAACGCAGGAAATCTTATTGACAATTTGAATAAGTCAACTCTCTTTAAAACTCAAAATGTACGAAAAA
>Ga0307988_1000715_pt1 | contig 21587 bp, 21 predicted proteins | sample EllFjometagen183_FD_203166 | JGI IMG/M metagenome (GOLD analysis project Ga0307988, IMG submission 203166) | Marine microbial communities from Ellis Fjord, Antarctic Ocean - #183 | ecosystem: Environmental > Aquatic > Marine > Unclassified | place: Southern Ocean | collected 2014-10-08 | reverse complement strand
TCTACAATTCAAGAAGTAGAAAAAACCCAGGAAGTGCAAACTCTGCTTGGCCGAAAAAGAAGGGTGAATGAAATCAACTCTTCCAATATAAATGTCAAGAAATTTGCTGAAAGAATTGCAATCAATACCCCTATTCAGGGAAGCGCAGCTGATCTTATCAAGCTTGCAATGATAGAAATGAGCAAAGCGATCTCGTCAGCCAATCTAAAGTCTAAATTGCTTTTATCCGTGCATGATGAGATAATTTTTGAGGTTCCGGAAAATGAAAAAGAGTCTCTTTCAGCGCTTGCAAAAAAAGTGATGGAGAACCTTTTTGATCTTAAGGTCCCTTTGATTGTGAATATAGGATCCGGGTCAAATTGGGCTGAGGCGCATTAAGGAAATTTTCTTAATGCTTTACCCATACCGATAATAACCCCGTCTTTATCAATTGCCCGGATTTTACCGGGCAATTATTGTTTTATTCTTCTTCAGCATTAAAGGTTCTGGCGCCAAGTTCTTTATCGAGCATCAGTATGCCATTACCTTCTCCCTTGATTAGCTCTAATTTATTAACAATACCTTCCATGGAAGCTTCTTCTTCAACCTGCTCATCAACAAACCAGTTAAGAAAGCTCCTGGCTGCATGGTCATTTTCAGCAATGGCTGTATCCATTAACTCATTAATAAGCTTTGTAACATATTGCTCATGCTCATAGGCGAGTTGGAATACTTCCAAAGAGGATGTAAATTCAGTTTTTGGGGTGTCGATTTGAGACAGTACAACTCTTCCCCCTCGTTCATTAAGGAAATTATACATTTTCATGGCATGGAATCGTTCTTCCTGGACCTGAATCAGGAAAAAATTTTCAAACCCATTCAAACCTACAGAGCTTAAATATGCTGCCATGGACAGGTAATAATATTCAGAAAATAATTCTTTATTAATTTGATTATTGATTGCGTCTTGTAATTTTTGTGAGATCATAATACCTCCGGTTTAAATTTAATTGAGTACTCTCAGCATTAATGGCAGTGCTGCCATTGTGCCTATTGTGCTGCCAAGGTTTGTAAAAACAACTACCAGTAAAATCCTGATGACATTGTTTCTCCAAAAACCCTTTATGGAAAGGATGTCTTCTGAGATTGCTTCAAAATCTTTGACTTTGGGTTTTCTGGAAAAAGCTTCAACCAGTCCGGAAACCCACCCGGCTGCTATCATGGGGTTTAACGATGTCAATGGCGCTGCAAGAATGGCAGCTATGATCGTGTAGGGATGTGCTAGGGCAAGAATTGCACCTATACCTGCAAAAATGCCATTGGCTGCTATCCAGAACCATATCATGTCTGCTCCGGCGCTTTTGCCTCCCATGGCAAAGCCTATTGCAAAAAGTAGAAGAACCATTGCCGGGAGAGCCCATTTTAGAATTTTCCCAAGATTTCCAGCCGGTGGAACAATGTTAAGTTCGTCAAGGGATTTACCGTTATTCTCAGCCATGTATTTTTTTATGCCGGGCACATGGCCTGCTCCAACAACAGCAATAATATTATCTCCGGGTGCTGTTTTGATTTTTTCGGCCAGATACATGTCCCGCTCATCAATCAGTGTACTTTCAATTTCAGGATGAGATTTTTTTACATCGACTAAAATGCTTTTTAAAATATCTTCCTGTTTCATTTTTTCTATCTCTTCTTCTGTGATATCATCTGATGCTCCCATGGAGAAAATAAGCTGAAATACGAGCTTAAGCTTTTTAAAAAAGCCCATGCCTCTCCATACTCTTGATAAAGTGATCTGAATATCACGATCTGCAGGAACAATTAAAGCACCTATCTCTTCGGCGGAATTAACCGCATTTACCATTTCCTGTCCCGGTTGGATATCAAATTTCTTTGCAATTCTTTTTTGGAAGGAAGCGAGTATCAGATTAATAAAGAGTAATAGCGCTTTTTTCTCCTTAATGATCTTGATTATATCCATATTGCGCCATTTATCTTTGTCTTTTATAGAGTCAAGTCTTGTATTACAAAGTTCTACACAAACTGTGTCCGGTTTTTCTTCAAGGATAACTTCCTCAACAAACTCAGCACTTTCTTTTGAAACATGAGCTGTGCCAATCAGTTTGATCGTTTTTCCATTATGTAAAATTGTATCCATATTATGATTATTTTTGTGAGTAGGATTGTTCATTGACTGCAAATACCTTTATTTGTAAATAAAATTTGAAGTTTCAAATATAAGCATTATATTAATTTAGGCAATAAAACAATTCAAATATTGACCTTAAGGAGTATCTTTGATATCAAATCAGATTATGAAATCAATTGACGAACAAATATTAAGAGCCACCAAAGAAATCGTGGTAAAATTCATTGAACTTGGAAGGCTTTCTCCTACAAACATTCATGAATCTTTCAGGGATATTTACCACACGATTGATAAAACTGTAAAAGAACAGACAGTTGAGGCTGAATCTTCCGATGCAAAAAGGGAATAACGAATATTCGCCTTTTTTATCAAGGGTAAAAACTGGAATGAAAGCCGGCATTAAAAAAGGAGTAAGCTGTTTTTTTTGGCTGTTGAAAATTTTAGTTCCCATTTCTTTTGCCACAACCCTTCTTTTGTATTTTGGAATTATTTATAAGCTTGATTTTTTGTTTGCACCAGTCATGGATTTACTTACGCTGCCTGCTGTAGCAGTTGTACCGCTGCTTGTAGGTCTCTTCACCGGAATTTACGGTGCTGTTGCGGCCATGGCGGTTTTACCGTTGACCATGAATCAGATGGCCCTAATAGCCATATTTCTTCTAATCTCTCACGGCCTGGTTCTTGAAAGTATTGTTCAGGGTAAATCGGGCATTAATCCTTTTTTTGCCGCTTTTTTCAGAATAATAACATCTGTTATTGTTACATTTATCTGTGCAAAAATTATGGGTGAGAACCTTGTACAACAAGCGGTTGCTGTAGTACAGACGATTGCTCCCAGCGAACAAACCTTTATGCAGATGCTTCAGGTATGGGGGCTGGATATTTCAAAATTAGGTTTAAAGATTATCTGTATTATAATTCCCTTGATGGTTGTGCTTGAAGTTGCCAAGGAATTTAATACAATATATTATATCACTAAAGCCATATCCCCTGTTTTATTCATTCTTGGATTAAATAAGAAAACAGGAGTTTTATGGCTGACTGCAGCAACCTTTGGACTTGCTTTTGGCTCAGCTGTGATTGTTGAAGAGACAAAAACCAATTCTTTTTCAAAACTTGAGATTACCCCGTTGCAACTTTCCATTGGAATCAATCATGCCATGATAGAAGACCCTGCACTTTTTTTGACTCTGGGCATACCTCCCTTCTGGTTATGGATTCCAAGGCTTATTGCTGCAATTGCCGCAACATATTTGTTTCACACTTTAAATTTTTTAAGGAGACTCAATGCTAAGCGAGCTGGCCATAAAAAATTTTGCAATAATTGATGATATACGAATTCAGTTTAAAGAGGGCCTTACAGTATTAACCGGTGAAACCGGGGCTGGGAAATCAATTATCATTGAGGCGGTGAATCTAATCTTAGGCTCACGAGCATCCAATGACCTCATCAGAACTGGCCATGAAAATGCTGAATTAGAAGCTTTTTTTGAAATTGATCCTGAATCAGACCAGGCAATATTAATGAATGAGCAGGGCATGGAGCCTTCTGAAGGATTAATGATCAGAAGGATAATATCATCTACAGGCAGACATAAAGTTTTTATCAACAGTCGACAGTCTTCCATGCAGCTTCTAAAAGACCTTACAGAGAATCTTGCAGGAATTTCAAGCCAACATGCCCACCAAGGTCTTTTAAAGGAAAAAAATCACCTTGATATTTTAGATAGATTTGCCAGTACTTTTGCTTTAAGAAAAGAAGTGGGTATTATTTATCATGAGTTAGTTGATTTGATTAGCGCGCTTTTTGAGCTTAAAACCGACGAAGGAAAATTTATACAGGAGAGTGAATTCTTACAATTTCAAATTGATGAAATAAACCAGGCAAATATACAAGATAATGAAGATGCTGAGCTTGAAACTGAAAAAACGCGCCTTAAAAATGCTGAGCAAATATTTGAAGCAGTAAATTTTGCGGCCAGAGAATTGTATACAAGCGAAGGCTCCATAATAGAAAGGCTATCTGGTATTAAATCCCAAATAGAAAGATATAAAGAAGTTGATACAATACTTGAGCAAAAAGCGCAAAATATTGAAAGCCTTTTGTTTGATTTAGAAGATATGGCTACTGAATTTCGGACATATTCATCAAATATTAATATGGACTCGGGAGAACTGGAGAAAATAGAAAACAGGTTGGACCTCATACAAAAGCTCAAACGAAAATATGGGGGCACCCTAGAATCCATTTTTATACAGCACAAGCAGATGGAGGAGCAATTTTCTAAAATTGGAAATGTTACAGAAAGGATAGAACAGACTGAAGCAAAAATTGATATCCTTAAGGCCTTGTATGCAAAAAAAGCAACACTCCTTTCTACTAAGCGAAATGAAAAGGCAAAAGAACTTTCATCCCTTGTTATAAATGAGCTAAAAGAGCTGGAGATGAATCAGGCTCAATTTGTTATAAACTTGGAAAAAATTGATCAGGTTTCTTCCCGGGAAGTTTTAACAATAAATGGCGTAAAAGCCTTTTCCACAGGCCTTGATAATGTAAGTTTTTATATTAGCCCTAATCCCGGAGAAAAACCCAAGCCTTTGATAAAAATAGCTTCTGGTGGTGAACTCTCCCGTATCGTTCTGGCTCTAAAAATCATTCTTTCAAGAACAGAATCTCTTGAGACACTTGTTTTTGATGAAGTTGATGCAGGAATAGGCGGTGCAACATCGGAAAAAGTCGGGATCAAACTTGCTGACCTTGCTAAAAGTAATCAGATTATTTCCATTACCCATCTTGCCCAGATTGCAAAATATGCAGCAAATCATTTCAAAATTTCAAAATCTGTTGTAAACGATAAAACATCTACCTCTATTGCCCCTCTTATAAATCAAGATGATAGAACAAAAGAACTTGCCAGGATGATCGGAGGCAGTAAAATCACCCCAGCCACCCTTGACCATGCTAGAGAAATGCTTAACCTTACCTGAAGAAAGCCTGCTGATTTGCTGAAAGACTTATTTTAGTCAAAGCTTGAAAAGCCAGAGGAGTTAACATAAAATACCGGTATGGGATATGTATTTAATTTTAATGATGCAAAAGCATATGACACTTGGTTTGAGGATAAAAAAAATAAATACATTTTTAACCTTGAAACAAGCATGTTTATTGATATGCTTTTACCCCTGCCAGGGCAGAGGCTGCTTGATATAGGGTGTGGATCAGGTAAAAGTATTGAGCCCCTTCTGAAATCAGGACTCCAGCTTTCAGGTATTGACCCGTCTCCCTATATGCTTGACCTTGCCGAAAAAAAATTTAAACATAAAGTTGATCTTTTTCGGGGCTTTGCTGAAGACCTTCCCTTTGAAGATAATTCTTTTGAATATTCATCTCTTTTTACAAGCCTTGAGTTTACTGAACTACCTGCTAAAGCAATAGAAGAGGCATGCAGGGTTACAAAAGATAAAATTTTTGTTGGTGTTTTAAATAAATATGCACCCCAGAATATAATTAGAATGATTCGGGGTAAATTTACAGATATCACTTTTGCTAAATTACAATCTTTTAGCATTGGTGAGCTTAAGCAACTTGTATTTTCAATTCTGGGTAAAGTTCCTGTCTCCTGGAGAACAACGCCTCAACTCCCTTTGATAACTGGGCAATATCCTTTTTATATTGAAAACTCCTTTTTAGTTCAGAAATTACCGTTTGGCAGCATGATTGGGATGACAATAAAGCCTGTTCCCAAGTTTAGGACCCGACCCCTGGGAGTTAAAAATAAATCTAAAGCGCGATATAAGCCTGCTACAGGATTTGCCAGAAACATAGAGCAGGAGTAAATGAGAATCATGGAAACCCTTTTTTATGAGAAGCTTGCCAATGACGTTGTAAAATGTAATATCTGCAATCATTTTTGTAAAATTGAAAAGGGCAAAAAAGGGGTATGCAATGTTCGCGAGAACCGGGGTGGGGTGCTTGAAACCCTTGTTTATCCAAAGATTGTTGCAAGGAGTATCGATCCTGTTGAAAAAAAGCCCTTGTTTCATGTCAGACCGGGTACTCAATCATATTCTGTTGCCAGCGTGGGATGTAATTTTCATTGTTTATTCTGCCAGAATTCAGATATTGCGCAAATACCCGGTAGTCAGGGAATTATAAGAGGTGCAGATATTCCCCCGGAGCAAATTGTGTCTGAAGCGTTAAGAGGAGAGTGTGAGAGCATTGCCTATACTTACACTGAGCCCACTGTATATTTTGAACTGGCTCTGGAAACAGCGAAAATTGCTCATCAAAATAAATTGTTGAATATTTTCGTAACAAACGGGTTTATGTCAAGCCGTGTTATAAAAGAAATTTCCCCGTTCCTTGACGCTGCAAATGTTGACTTAAAGGCCTTTAATGAAACGTTTTACAGAAAATATTGTGGTGCAAGGCTTGAACCAGTAAAAGAAAATTTAAAACTAATGAAATCTTTAGGGATTATAGTTGAAATAACAACTTTAATTATCCCGGGCCTCAATGATAACCCTGATGAGCTTGAACAACTCGCAGGTTTTATTCAAAAAGAACTCGGGCCTGAAACCCCCTGGCATATCAGTAGATTTCATCCATGTTATGAAATGACTGATCGGTCGAGTACGCCATTAAAAACCCTGGAAAATGCCTGGAAAATTGGCAAAGATGCCGGGCTTTATCATGTGTATGCAGGTAATGCTCCCGAGCTCGGGCTTGAAAACACGTTGTGCCATTCCTGCGGGGCAATCCTTGTAAAACGGTGGGGCTATAACTCAGATTCGATAATTGATAAGGGCCAATGCCCTGACTGCAAAACAGATGTTTATGGGATTTACTGAAAATTATGGGGAATATTAAAAATAAGATATTGATTTATGGGAGAATGATAAAATTTTCTCATACTATTTTTGCTCTGCCTTTTGCTATTTCTGCAATGCTATTGGCATGGCAGAAGAACAAATTCGATTTTTTGGACCTGATTTTTATACTGATTGCCATGGTTGCGGCAAGATCTGCTGCAATGGGTTTTAACCGGATCATAGATGCTGAGATTGATAAAAAGAACATGAGAACAGCCATACGGGAGATCCCTTCCGGAGTTCTGGGCAAAAATGAAGCGTTAACCTTTGTTGTACTGTCTTCATTTATTTTTATCTTATCTGCTTATATGTTGGGGCAGACATGCTTTATTTTGTCTTTTCCTGTATTGTTCTTTTTATTCTTTTATTCTTTTACAAAGCGGTTTACAAAGTTTTGTCATATTTTTCTTGGCTTTGCCATTGGGCTCGCTCCTCTTGGTGCCTGGGTCGCTATCGCTGACTCACTTTCCATTAACATTATTTTCTTGTCTCTGGCACTTATGACTTATATAGCAGGATTTGATATTTTATATTCCTGCCAGGATATAGATTTTGATAAATCCCAGAACCTTTTTTCCTTTCCGGTAAAATTCGGGGCAAAAAAAGCCATGCTCATGGCAAAATTTCTGCATATCGCCACACTGGTATTTCTTTTTTTAATGCAGTATTCCTTTAATATGCATTCTGTTTTTTATATATTTCTGGGCATAATTGCCATATTACTTTTAATAGAACACATGCTTGTAAAACCAGATGATTTGAAACATATAAATATTGCTTTTTTTCATATGAATAGCCTTGTTTCGGTTGTTTTACTTGCCGGTGTAATTGTTGAGGCACTGTTAAGATGAGCATAACAGAGAAGAATAAAACTGAGAAATTTGTTGTCTCCATTTGTGGTGCATCTGGATCTATATACGGGATTCGTCTTTTAAAAGCACTTTGCGCAATACCTTGTCATATACTATTAATTATTTCTTCATCAGGGTATAAAGTGCTGGAGCAGGAAACAAAATTCAAGGAATTTTCGTCAATATTAGATTTTTTAAAAAACCAGGGTGTTGTGCTGCATAGAGATGCTTATCTTCAAATTCTTGACTCTCAAAATGTTGGCGAATCCCCGGCCAGTGGCTCTTTTGTTCATTCTGGTATGGTGGTCATACCATGCTCTATGAACACTCTGGCAAAGATTTCTTCAGGTATTGCAGATAACCTGATTACACGAGCCGCCGATGTGACTTTAAAGGAAAATCGAAGGCTTATTCTCTTACCAAGAGAAACCCCTCTGAGCCTGATTCACCTGAATAATATGACCAAGGCTTTAAAGGCAGGGGCCACCATTCTTCCGCCTTCTCCTTCTTTTTACTCAAACCCCGGTACCATCGAAGAACTTGTAGACACTGTTGTCGCAAGAGTTCTTGACCACCTTGGCCTGGACAATACTCTTGTTCAAAGATGGAAATAAAGAATAAAAAAGTTTTATATATCCTGGAAACCCTTTGCAAAAATGGGTTTAAGGCCCTGATTGCCGGTGGAGCAGTTCGCGATGCGTTGCAAGGAGTTAAATCATTGGATTATGATGTATTAACAGATGCATCTTTCCATGAAATTTTAAGAATTTTTCCATTTGAAAAAGTCAAAATTGTGGGCCAATCATTTAAGATTTGTCTTGTAAATAACATTGAAGTCTGTCCTTCACGAGCCGAGGCAGGAAAAGATCTTTTTCCTGAAAATGACCTTTCCATGAGGGATTTTACAATCAACAGCATGGCCTATGACCCCCAAACTAAAACTATTATTGACCTGCTCAATGGGAAAAAAGATTTGGAAAATAAGATGGTCTGCTTTACCAAGGATCCACAACAACGTATTGCAGAAGACCCTCTAAGAATTATCAGAGCATGCAGGATGGCATCGCTGATCAATGGAAGTATTGAAACTGCATCAAAACAGGCCATAATTGATAAAGGTTTTCTTATTACAAATAATGTTGCCCGGGAACGTATAAGAATTGAAATTATTAAAGTTATGGCGCATAAAACTCCCTCAGTTTTTTTCAAACTTCTCCATGAAATTAATGTATTACAACATATTTTTCCCTGCCTGGAGAGATGCTTTGATCTTGACGGAGGGCCACACCATGGTGAAACAGTTTTTGAACACTGTATGATGACCGGGGATGCTGTTTCTTCTCAATATCCCTTATTGAGACTGGCTGCATTTTTACACGATGCAGGCAAATATGATGCTGCTATTACGAAAAAGGGGAAGCTGACCTTTGCCGGGCATGAAAATTATACTGAACAAATTAGAATTGACCTGGAAAATTTACGTTTCAGTAACAGGGAGATAGATTATATCCTTTCAATCATTCGGGTGCACATGAGGCCTCTTAAAGAAGAGACAACACCTAAAGCGGTCCGTAAAATATTAAGAGATTTAAATCAACTGAATATTAATTTCCATGATTTTTTAAGAATAAGAATAGCAGATAAAAGGGCAAATTTAGCCAAAGAACCTTATTCGTTTTCTGATATAAGAACAAGGTTTCAAAAAATTCTGACCGAGATTTCTCCTGAAAAAATCAGAGCTTTTTCGAAAGAAGATCTAAAGGTTTCCGGAGGAGATATAATGAAAATACGGGGTATTTCACAGAGCCCAGAAGTAGGAGAAATTTTAGATTATCTATTGGAAAGAGTTTTAGAAGATCCTGAATTTAATGATGCTGAAAAACTTACAGAACTTATAAAGGAATACAAATAATAAAAGTTGTGCCCTTACCTTTTTTAGACCGAACTTCCAGTGTACCCTTATGCTGGTCCGTAATAATAAAATAAGAGACTGAAAGGCCAAGGCCTGTTCCTACGCCTATTTCCTTTGTGGAGAAAAAAGGTTCAAATATACGCCCTTTGATGTCTGACGGAATTCCCGGGCCATTATCACAAATTTCAATTTTTAAATCTTTTTTCCTAGGGGCAATATTGATAATAAATTCCGGGTTTTCGTTATCTGTTCTTTCTGCCATGGCATGGGCGCCATTGATCAGAATATTTAAAAAAACCTGCTGGATTTTGCTGCTTTCACATTTAATTTCAGGAGTGTCAGGTCCATAATTCCGGGTAATTTTTATTTTCTTAAAATCAAATTTTGTTTTCAGATCATAATCTGTTGCAGCCAATTCAATTGTTTTATTCATCAATTCAATTATATTGCATTGTGTGAAAATAAATTCACTTTTCCTGGAAAATGAGAGCATTCCGCTTACTATATTTGCAGCTCTTGCCCCGGATTCGTTTATATTCTCAAGAACAGACGGCAGTTCTCTTTTGTTAATGTATTCCTTAACTGCCGCAAAAGAGGTGCCACATTCTTCTGCAGCTTCGATGTTTGCTGGTAAGTCTTTGATAAGCCTGTTCTCTAAGACCTGGGTTGCTGTTAATATGCCTGAAAGAGGGTTGTTTATTTCATGGGCCATACCAGCAGCAAGACCTCCAACAGAGAGCATCTTTTCTGATTGTATTACCATCTCTTCCATTTTTACTTTTTCAGTAATGTCGTCAATTCTGATAACACCACCATTAATTTTATCTGAGATTAACGGGAAGATTAATATATCCTCATATCTTACTTCAGCATTATCGTTATCTGTACGCATAATTTTTGTTTCAGCGGACGGCTTGCCGGTTTTAAGGGTTTTTTTAATAAGCTTTATCTCACGCTTGGAAAATGGAAAACATTCTATTACAGGAGTCCCCTCAGCATTGTTTGACAGAATGCCGGTAATCTGTTCAGCTTTTTTATTCCACTGTACCACCTTCATTTCCATATCAACGGTTATTAATGAAGAGAGCATTGAATCAGTTACATTTTTAAAGAGAGCTTTAAGCTCATTTGTCTCTGAAAAGGATTGCTCCAAAGCAATCTCTTTTTGCATTCTGTCAATAACTAATTGGTTTGCAAGGCTTCCAATAAATTTGAATTCTTCAAATTTAAGATTTCCCATTTTAATGATTGTATCTGTATCTGCAGCTTTTTTGAAGAAATCAATAAAGGTATTAATAGATTCATTAAATTTTCTTGTCATTACAAGTCCAACAAGCAAAGAAAAAAGAATAGCAGACAAGGATATGAAAATAATGGCAATAATATTATTTTTCAGATCTGCCTCATACTTTTGTTTTTCCTGGGCTATTGTTTCCGCCATCTCTTCCAGGTAAACACCCGTACCAATGGTCCAGTTCCAGGGCTTAATATTGGTAACAAAACTCATCTTTGGTACAACTTTACCAGTGCTTGGGTTCTCCCACATATATCGATAATAGCCATTGTTTGTATTGTTCTTAGCAATATCAATAAGGTTCTTGATTACTTTTACACCATCATCTCCTGCATAATCCAAGAGGAATTTTTTATTAAATTTTTCCAGAGGGTGATAGAGGCAGAATCCATTGTCCTGGAGTACAAAAACATATCTGCTTTTACCATTACCCATTTCGCCAATTCTGTTTAAAACTTCATTTTTGATCCTTCTTTCAGTATCATTGACAAATGCACCGGCACCGACTGTCCAGTTAAAGGGAGCAAACTTTTTTACAAAGGCAATCTTATAAGAATCAGCCTTTAAATTTGGGCTTTTCTCTTTATATTTAAAAAAGCCTTCGCCTTGGCTTTCTGTGATTTTTACCATTTTTATATTATCATTGAGCTGTGCTATATATGTTAATACAGATGTTTCCAGTTCAGGCTTATCCGTGTTCAATATAAAAGAGCCATTATTGTCTATAATAAAAAAGAATTCTTTTTCACCCCAGTGAATAGGCCTTAAAACTTCTTTAATTTCAAGCCGCAGTTGACCGCGGTTTGTCGCCTGGTTAATACTATGTATATGATTTGCTATGGAAACCGCATTCAGAACATGGGCTTTAATGCTTTTTTTTACTTCCTTCTCAGCATTCCGTCTTGTATCCTGAATATAGCTGCGTACATAATTTATGTCACTGGAAATTATTCTTTTATAAAACTGTGTATATCTCAGCTCTGTTTCAACAATTATTTTTTTGATCTGTTTTTGGGTTTTATAAGTTAAAAAAAATGTAAAAATAATTGCCATAACACCAATTGACAGGGCGACATTTAGCAAGGCAGTCCCGGCAATTGTTTTTGGGTTTATAATTTCTTTTATTTTCATTTTGCTGATTATGTTTAATAACTTTACCATTTTGACTTAATTAGTTAATATAGATAGGGATTAATTGAAAGGCAATAATAAAAGAATAAATAAAGAGAATATTTTGAATAAAGAAAAATCTAAAAACCGTATTTTCAATTTATTTGTAAAATTGTTTTCCTGGATTGCCAAAGGTACTGACAAAGAAGTAAAAAAAAATAATTTTTGCAAAACATGACAGGCTAAAAAATAGAACCTTGTCAAGGTTCTAAAGCCCCAGGCCTTCCCATATTGCTAAATAGTATTTATTCTGGAGGAGTATGAAGATATATAATGACTGCTTCCCTTGTATTTTAAGGGGCTCTCTTGATGCAGCACGGCTTTCCTGTGATGATGCTGTCGTTCATAGACAAATCATGGAAAAAACTATGGAAAAATTAAGTTCAGCAAAGCTACATGATCCGCCACCCCTTATTGCCCAGCATACCCAGAGGCAGATAAAAAAAATAACAGGTAATAATGATCCATACAAGAAGCTCAAAGTCAAATATAACAAATTTGCGAAAAACATTCTGCCTGAGCTCGAAAATCTTTTACATGATTCAAAAGATCCCTTTGTCATGGCTGTTAAAATATCCCTGGCCGGTAATATAATCGACTTTGGCGCAATGTCTGATAAAGGAGAGGCTGTCTTTTTAAATGATATTAAAAATACCATCAATAATGAAATTAAGGGCAATATTGAAGCGTTTAACCAGAAGATTAAAAAGGCAAAAAAAATTTTATGGCTGGGTGATAACACCGGCGAGATTGTTTTGGATAGACTGCTTCTTGAACAATTGGATACGCAAAAGATAATCTATGCAGTCAGAGGGTTCCCGATTCTAAATGACGCGACCATGGAAGATGCCATTGATGCAGGGATTACTAAACTTGTAAAAGTTATTGATAATGGTACTGATATTCCCGGAACTATTCTTCCTCTTTGCTCTCAAGAGTTTAGAGATGAATTTGCTAAAGCTGACCTGATTATTTCAAAGGGTCAGGGGAATTTTGAAACCCTTGATCACGATGATAAAAGAATTGTCTTTCTTTTTAAGGTAAAATGCAGGGTGGTTGCAGAAAATTCTGGGTTTAATGAAGGAGATAGTGTTGTATTAATGCATTCTTAGTATTTTTAGCATCAAACTTTGTTAATTGTTGCACTGACTCTGGTCAGGATATCTTTCTTTCCCTGTTTGAACTTTTATAAAAATATTAAAACCAAACGAAAAAAGTACTTTGAACCTTTGTCTTTCAAAAAACTTTTACCAAAAATTGCAGATGCAAAAAAAACAGTTTACTGATAAATTGTGGGATCTTTTACCCCAGCTTCTTTAAATCCTTTTTTTTTCTGCTGACATGAATCACATTCTCCACAAGCTCTTCCTTCAGAGTCCGGGTCATAGCAACTTAGAGTTAAAGAGTAGTCTAAATTGAGCTCAGTTCCCTTTTTGATGATCTGGGCCTTTGAGAGGCTTATTAAGGGCGTTTTGATTTTTAGAATGGTTTTGCCTGTAACTCCCGTTTTTGTGGCAAGGTTGGCCATGTTTTCAAAGGCAGTTATATATTCTTGCCTGCAATCCGGGTAGCCGCTGTAATCCATTACATTCACACCGATGAAAATAGTATCTGCTTCCAGGACTTCTGCCCAGGCAAGGGCGTAGGACAGGAAAATTGTATTTCTTGCAGGCACATAGGTTATGGGAATTTCGTTTTTTATAGGATGATCAAGATTTTGATTTTTTGGAACCTTGATATTGTCTGTAAGTGCTGACCCTCCAATTTTCCCCAATCCAACATCAAGAATTGAGTGCTGCTCCACATTGAAAAAAGACGCCACTTTTTTTGCCGCAATGAGCTCCGCAACATTACGCTGGTCATAATTAAAACTCAGACAATAAATTTTATACCCTTCACTGTGGGCAATTGCTGTTACTGTTGAAGAGTCAAGGCCTCCACTCAGAAGAACAACTGCTTTTTTATCAGGATTTGCCATGCTTTATACTCCTCTTTTGTCTTTATCCCAAATAAACTTGTGAGTTTGCAGGGACATTCTCACTTTAAGGTTGTCTGTCAGAATCCATTCTGCAAGAGTTTCAGGTTTGATAACACCCAACACTGGTGAGAAATGAATTTTTTTTGAATTTACTTTTATTTTTTCTTGTTCTATAAATAATTTTGCGAAATTATAATCTTCTTTGGTTCCAATAACAAATTTGATTTCATCGTTATCCGTCAATAGTTTAAGATTAGATTTTAGGTTGTTTTGGCTTTCTTTGCTGGAAGGGCATTTAATATCCATAATTTTAACACAAGCATCAGGGATATTTTTAATACTAATGCTCCCGTTTGTTTCTAAAAGTACTGTATAATTATTTTGAATGAGTGTTGATATTAAATCAATTGTCCGGGTCTGGAGCAATGGTTCTCCACCTGTGATTTCCACAAGATTACATTCATAGGATTTAATTTGAGCTAAAATATCTTCTAAATCCATGGGGAATGATTCGGATTTTGCATAAAGCGTGTCACAATAGCTACAGTTCAAATTGCAACCCGAAAGTCGGACAAAAATGCATGGAAGGCCGGTATATGTCGATTCGCCTTGAAGACTATAGAAAATTTCGCAAACATTAAGAGTCAATAGCTACTCCTCCAAAATCTATTCTTCCCAGTAGGTTGATCCACAGCCGGGGCTTTCAAGGACTTTAACTTTTGAAACATTGGAATGTTCAGTTTTAAAATGTGTTTCTAATTCCTTATAAATAAATTTTGCAAGGTTTTCCGAGGTTGCATTAACACTTTCAAATTCATCAAGCTGGTTTAAATCTGTGTGGTCGAATTTTTCCAAAATAGTCTTTAATGTTGATCGAACATCTCTGAAGTCAATTGCTATGCCAAGTTGGTTAAGTTTAGTACATTGAATATAGGCTTCTATTATCCAGTTGTGACCATGCATTCGTGCGCAATTGCCGTCATACCCTCTTAAAGCATGCGCTGCTGAAAAATGATCTTTCACATATATTTCATATATTTGTTTCATAAGCTCACCCATATATTTTTTAAAAATTATAGCACATGGCAATTTAATAAGCAAAAAAAGCAGTAAACCATCCAGGAGCATTGCCTAAAATACAAAAGCCCCTTTACATAAAGGGGCTTATTATTTATTGGTAGCGACGCAGAGATTTGAACTCCGGACCCTGCGGATATGAGCCGCATGCTCTAACCAACTGAGCTACGTCGCCAAAAAAACCTGAAATTAATATCATTCATATACTTTAAAGTCAATATATATTTTTAAGTCAGAGAATAGATACATAAGAAGAACACCTGAAAACGTTATCTTTTTCAGGTGTTCAATAAATTTGTAAATAAACTATTTTGTCTTCATTCGGTCAAAAGAGGTAACGGTAACTGTGTAATTTTCTAATTCCTCAGGGAGGCCTGAAAAAACAAGCATGAAAGGGATTGCTTCATTGGTTTTAATATCAATATTTGCTCCCTGTTCCCCACCTTTTCTTTGAAGAATCCGGCTTATTGCGCCTACGCTTAGCGAAGACAGTTGGCCCTCAGGGATTTTATTTCCACAATAGACCCTTTTCTTTTTTGCAATTACGCCACCTTTGGCAATGAGAGTACCTTCAACCTGGATATAATTTAAAGGTATGGAGGACTCATTTGTAATTTTACCGGTAATGACAAATAGTTTACCGGCTGTTTCATTATTTACATATCTACCATTAAGGCTTTGGTTATTAATAGTCGCCCATACAGGGATTTGATCCATTTTAGAAAAATTGAGTAGGTTTTTCACAATTGAAAAATTAATTTTTGAGAAATCAATGCTTTTGGTAAATCCACCAGTTACCATAAAAGCGCCATACCCAACACAAAGTATTAGCAGAATAGCCACAAGAAATTTTAAAAGCTTGCCTGATTTCTTTTTTGGTTTGGCAGGTGTCGCTTCATCAAAGTCTCTGTCTTCATCTTCAAATTCGTCATCAATTATGTCATCGTCTTCAAATTCTTTATCATCATCTTCATATTCTTCAATTTCATAATCATCATCATCATCATCAAATGCGTCAACTTCTTCAATTTCATAATTGTCGTCATCATCATCTTCACCAATGACATCATCATCAAGTTCTAACCCTATGGAGTCATCAAGCTCGTCAAAGTCTTCTTCATATTCAAGCTCTCCAATTTTATCCGGAGAATCATCCGGGCTTTCAAGTTCTGCAGAAAAATTATCGTCATCAAGGGATAGTTCAAAATCTTCTTCTAACCCCCCTCCTTCTATATCTTCTATATCTGCTGTATCTAACGAAGGTTCGTCTAATGTTAAATCTTCTTCAATTTCAATTTTTTCTTCTTCGTCAAGTTCAAATTCAAATTCAAAATCATCAACATCGTCATCGCCTAAACTTTCTTCTTCAGCAGTTTCCGGCTCTTGAGCTGGCTTTTGCACAGGCGGAACTGTATCCATTTTAAGGTCAGAAGCAGCATCAAGTTCAATGTCCTCTCCCTGATCCAGATTTAGATTAATTTCTGTGTCAAGGTCCATGTCACCAAGGCCAACATCGCTGTCAGAATCAAAATTCATACCCGGAAGGCCATCAGTTTCCATGTCTTCGTCAAAATTCATGCCTGAGTCCATGCCTGGCGCGGAGGCGCCCATAGCTATGCCGCCGTCATCAAAAGTAGAATCATCGTCGCCAAGATCTAAGCCATCATCAAGATCATCATCGTCTTCATCCACATCAAGCTCAAGGCCGTCATCATCAGGTTCCGGTTCTGATTGCTGTTGTGCGCCGGCTCCAACATTTTCTTCGCTGTCAAAATAACCCTGCTGGGAGGGTAGGGATTGTGAAACTTCTGGCTTCCCTAAAGCCTGGGGGGGATATGCAGAAAAGATGTGTTTACATACTGTGCATCTAACTTTGGAGCCTGTTTCTTTAAGAAGAGATTCATCTAATCTGAATTTTGTTGAACATTCTTTACAGATGATAATCATTGACTACCCCTTATATCTATAATTTCAAATCATATATTGCAGACAAGTTTCTATATTGCTCATTATAATCAAGTCCATATCCTACAATAAAACCTTTTTCAAGGAAAAAACCTGAATACTTCACTTTAATATCTACTTCACGTCGCTCATGTTTGTCAATAAGAGAACAAATTTTTATTGAACAAGGGTTGTAAGATTGCAAGTAATCTATTAATTTATAGATCGTATTCCCGGTATCCACTATATCCTCAACAAGTAAAACATCTTTGTTCTCAATATCAATAGTGATATCTTTTGTAATACTGACGGTGCCTGTGGAGAAGGTGCCTTCATAGCTTGAAGCTGCAACGAAATCTATTTCATGGTCCATGGGAATTGCTCTTGAAAGATCTGAAAGAAAAACAAAAGAGCCCTTTAAAACACCAAGCAATACAAGTTTCCTATCTTTATAATCCTCAGAAATTTTTAGCCCGATTTCTTTCGTTCGATTTTTTATTTCATTTTCAGAAATAACTGGAATAAGTTCAGCCATGAGTATAGTTATAACCCAGTTTGTACTAATTTTTCAACAAGATTTTTCTGTTCTTTGTCAAGTTTTTTTGGAATACGGACATAAATGACGACAAAAAGGTCCCCATTCTTATCACCTGTCATATGGGGAATGCCAAGCCCAGAAAGCCTCATCTTGGCTTTGTGCCTTGTCCCGGAAGGGATGTTCAGGCTGATGGTTTTTCCCAAAGGAGTTGTCACATCTACCTTGGTTCCAAGTATGCTTTCGGTAAGTTTTATTTCTTTTTTAGTAATGATATCATTCCCGTCAATTTCATAACCAATCGGTTGTATAGGGTTTGATTTTATATAAAGGTCTCCTTTAGCTCCTCCATAAGGGCTGGGTTGGCCCTTGCCAGCGAGTCGAATTTTTTTCCCCTTAATCATACCTTTGGGGATTTTAACTGAGATAGTTTTAATAGAACCATCCTGACTGATACTCAGGTTTTTATTTGTTCCGGTCAGAATTTCATCTAAAGTAAGGGGGATTTCGTGTTCAAGGTCCTGACCTTTAGCCGGTGCAGCATTCCTGCGACGGCCTCCGCCCATTCCACCCATGGAAGAAAATCCTCCTCGTCCTCCGCCAAAAAGATCTGAGAACCCTCCGCCTCCACCAAAGCCAAACTCTTTTAAAATATCTCCCATGTTGGAATTTTTGAAAATATCTTCCTGGGAATATCGTTGCTGAAAATTTTCTGAGCCATAGGTGTCAAATTGCTCACGTTTTTTAGGATCACTTAATACAGCGTAAGCTTCACTGATTTCCTTAAATTTTATTTCCAGTGTTTTATCGCCCTTGGTTTTGTCCGGATGATATTTTAAAGCAAGTTTCCGATATGCTTTTTTTATTTCAGCACCAGATGCTTTTTTATCTACACCTAGAGTCTTATAATAATCTGCTGCCATTATTTATTTTTCCTTTATTGATTATGATAAATATTAATGAAATTTATTCTTAAATAATAATAAGTGATTGAACCGTGTCAAGAAGCCTCTTTTCTCTTATGGGCTGAAATTGCAATCATTATAACAGATATAGCTGCCGGAGTTATTCCGTCTATTCTTGATGCCTGTCCCAGTGACAGAGGTCTGATTTTGCCCAGTTTTTCCACAAGTTCATTGGAAAGCCCGGGTAAGCAGACATAGCTAAGGTTTTCCGGGATTTTTATTTTTTCCATATCTTTGTATTTTTTTATTTCACTTACCTGCCGTGCGATGTAGCCTTCATATTTTATTTCAATTTCAACCTGTTTTCTAATGCGCTTGTTCAAAGGTTCTCTAGCAGGACTTAGCTCCTGCACTGCAGCATATGACAATTCAAATCTTTTTAGAAGATTGTCCAGATGAATGCCGTTGGTTATAGTGCTCGTGTTGTTATCTTGAAGGTATTTATTTACAGATTTGGAAGGTTTGATCACCTGTTTTTTAATTCTTGCAATCTCTGTATCAATACTGTTGGCTAAATTTTGGACTTTTATTAACGTGTCCTTATCCACAAGACCGAGTTTATGACCAATTTCAGCAAGTCTCAAGTCAGCATTATCCTCCCGGAGTATCAATCTGTATTCAGCTCTTGAGGTGAACATGCGGTAAGGCTCACTTGTACCCCGTGTCACGAGATCGTCGATCATTACTCCCATATATCCCTGAGATCTATCAAGAATAAAGGGTGGCCGGAACTGGACTGTGCAGGCAGCATTAATACCTGCCCAAAGTCCTTGAGCAGCAGCTTCTTCATATCCTGACGTGCCATTTACCTGTCCTGCAAAAAAGAGCCCTTGAATCCGTTTGGTTTCAAGGGTTAAGGAAAGCTCCAAGGGGTTTATATAATCATATTCAATGGCATAGCCGGGCCTCATTATTTCTGCCTGCTCAAGCCCCTTAACAGAGCGGACAAATTTTATCTGGATTTCCAGAGGCAAACTGTTGCCAAGGCCGCTGGCATATATTTCCTTGGAGTCAAGCCCTTCATATTCAAGAATGACCCTATGGCTCTCTCTTTCCGGAAACTTTACTATTTTGTCTTCAAAAGAAGGGCAATATCTGGCAGACTTTCCTTTAATATGGCCTCCGTATAAAGCTGAATGCTTGAGGTTTTCTCGTATAAGGTCATGGGTTGCCTGATTTGTTCTTCCCATGTAACTGGGAACAAGGGGAAGGACATGACTTTTGTTGGAAAAAGAGAAAGGTAGAGGGTCGGGGTTGGAGTCCTGGGCATCAAATTTTGTCAGGTTAACACTATCAAGGTGGAGCCTGGGCGGTGTTCCTGTCTTCATCCTGCCAATAGTGAAACCTGTTTTGGCAATAGAGTCAGCAAGCCCGATGGATGAAAATTCGCCCGCTCTGCCGGCATTGATTTCTGATGAGCCAATATGAACAACTCCTTTTAGGAACGTTCCGGTGCAGAGAACAACCGCTTGGGTAGAATAATGAAACCCTGTATTGTCAATAAGACCTTTGATTTTTTTGTTTTCAATTAGAAAATCTTCCGCCATGGCCTGTTTTATATCCAGGTTTTCAGCATTTTCAAGAATCTGCTTCATAGTTTTATGGTATATGGATTTGTCATTCTGAGTTCTTGTGGAATGAACAGCAGGTCCTTTTTTAGTGTTCAAGGTTCTATATTGAATCGCTGACGCGTCACTGACTTTTGCCATATGCCCGCCCAGAGCATCGATTTCTTTTACTAGTTGACCTTTTGCCATGCCACCAATGGATGGGCTGCATGGCATGCTGGCAATTTTATCTAAGTCTATTGTCATTAAAAGAGTTGTGCAGCCCATTTTTGATGCAGCCAATGCTGCTTCGCACCCGGCATGGCCTCCGCCAATAACAATAACGTCATAATTTTTAATTTTTGAATTCATAATCCTTTATTATATATGAATGCAGGGGTATAGGTCAAGAATATTGGTTTGGCTAAAAATATTTGAAGCAAAATTGATTGTCGTATTGGGATGGTAAGTGTGGGAGACTGATTTAATTTTTATAAAAGAATATCATCATCCTTTCCAGTTAGCTCGGCTTTTTTTGATGCCTTTACTGGTTTTTTTACTGGTTTCTTCGAGCTTTTTTTAATGACAGGCTTTTTTATAGCAGGAAGGAGGTCAGTGATATCTTTATCAAGTATTGTGTTTGCTATTTTACTGAATTTTGCAACGTATTCAGGTTTATCTTTGACTCTTTTTACTCTTTCCAAACTTACCTTGGTTGCCTGGGCAAATTTTAATCTGGCAGATACCCCGCCTTCTGATTCGACTATTTTAAAAATTTTGTATAAAACAGCTCCCATAAAGCCTCCTCAAAATCATCCAATTAATGCTTCTTCAAACGCAGAGATTGCTTTTGGCAAAGCAATATTTAAAACTAATCCCAGAGAGATTTTTGATTTGTCTAAAAGCATGCCCCATTGATAATCACCCAAAGGAATCACCATAACCAGTTTATTTGATACAAGGTTTAAAAGATAGTACTTTCCAAGTGTTGGAAATTGGCTTTCACTGAGCGCATTGTTCATACCTTCTGTGATCTGGCCAAATACAGCGCAGGCTTGAGGGTTTGTATTCCAACCGGCAATGCTTTGTTTTTCAGCTGAATCAAAAATGTCCGTTGCCAGGAGACCAACGCCAAGATTTGTTTTTAATTCTTCAATGGCACTATTTAATTTTTGAATATTCATAATCTCTCCTCAAAACACTACTAATAGGAAATTATTAAAAAAACATCAATTATAATAAAAACACACTTCATAATACACATAATAAGTTGCACACTCAAGTAATAAATTACTTTTTAACCGTATTTACTAG
>Ga0307988_1000714_pt1 | contig 21632 bp, 20 predicted proteins | sample EllFjometagen183_FD_203166 | JGI IMG/M metagenome (GOLD analysis project Ga0307988, IMG submission 203166) | Marine microbial communities from Ellis Fjord, Antarctic Ocean - #183 | ecosystem: Environmental > Aquatic > Marine > Unclassified | place: Southern Ocean | collected 2014-10-08 | reverse complement strand
CCAGCGATCATGCCGGATTTGAAAAAAAACAAATTATTCTTAGCTATTTCAAAAAAAATGGAATTGAATTTAAGGACTTCGGATGTTTTTCAGATGAAAGTGTAGATTATCCTGAATTCGCTCATGCAATTGGAAAAGCTATCGATAAAGGCGATTATGAAATTGGAATAACCTTTTGTGGCAGTGGTCAGGGAATTAGTATTACGGCCAATAAACACCAAAATGTACGTTCTGCTACTTGTTGGTCTGCTGAAATTGCCGAGTTAGCCAAACAACACAACGATGCCAATATTTGTGCTATTCCGGGAAGATTTGTTACTAACCAAGAAGCAATTGCAATTGTTGAAGCCTTTTTAAATGCCGAATTTGAAGGCGGCAGACATGCACGAAGAATTGCACAAATTCCATTAAAATAATTAATGTCTAATTTGAAAAACATATTTCTCGAAGATTCAAAAATTGCATCCGACTTAAAACATCGGAAAACTTTAAATTTTAATATTTCCAGATACGACGAATCGGTTAAGAAGGGCAAGCTTCGTTATAGAAATATGGAATTGGCCAAACAAAGAGCTTCTTATTTAAAGGAAAAAGTTGTTGCTAATCTTTCTCATTATCTTGAAGAATTTGAAAAAAATTCCACTCAAAACGGAATAGATGTTGTTTGGGCCAGAGACGGCGACGAAGCTATTTCTGAAATTGTTGAAATATTGCAAGAAAACCAATCGAAAGTTTTGGTTAAAAGTAAATCAATGATTTCAGAAGAAATTGAATTAAATGAAAATTTGGAAAGAGCAGGTTTTGAGCCGGTTGAAACTGATTTAGGGGAGTTTATTGTACAAGTTGCCGGCGAAAAACCTTATCATATTCTAACACCTGCAATGCACAAATCGAAAGAGGATGTGGCAGATCTTTTCGCAGAAAAATTTAATACACCAAGCAATTCAACGCCGGAAGAAATTACACTTTTCGTTCGCAAGAAATTACGTAAAATTTTTACTTCTGCAGAAGTTGGAGTAACAGGCGCAAACTTTTTAGTTGCCGATGTTGGAGGAGTAGCTTTAACCGAAAATGAAGGAAATGGTTTTATGTCCATTTCCTTTCCCAAAATTCATATTGTAATTACTGGAATAGAAAAAATTATTCCTTCAATAGATAATTTACATTTAATGTTTCCGTTGTTATCGGCACTGGGAACGGGTCAACAAGTAACGGTTTATAATTCGTTATTAACCGGACCCCAAAAAACCAATGAAAGCAATGGTCCGGAAAAAATGATTGTTATTTTATTGGATAATAAACGTTCGGAAATCGCGCTCGAAAAAGAACATTATAAAGCTCTAAAATGTATTAGGTGTGGTGCTTGTTTAAATGCCTGTCCTATTTATAAAAATGTGGGTGGATACACATATAACACAACTTACAGTGGACCAATCGGATCGATAATTACTCCATTTTTTAAAGGCTTCAAAAATTACAATCATTTAAGTTTTGCATGCACGGTTTGTGGAGCCTGCTCGGAAGTTTGTCCGGTTAAAATTCCGCTACACGATTTATTATTGTTGAACAGGAAAAAAAGTGTTGACAAAAACGAAAGTAATTTTGCCTGGAATACCGGAATGAAAACCTATGAATGGGCTTTTAAAAAACGTAAAAATTTGGACCTTATTAATGGTGGAGTAAAAAATAAATTAGTAAAAATAAAAAGTAATGTTTTAGGGAAGGAGAAGGAGTTTCCTGTCTTTGCCAAAAACTCGTTTAGTAAAAAAAGAAAGTTAAATTAAAATAATACATATGTTATCAAATACTTGTAAATACGCATTGCGGGCTCTTATTTATCTTGGAAAATATTCGGAAGGAAATAAGCGAATTGGTATCAAGAAAATTTCTGAAGAACTAAGTTTGTCTTCTCCTTTTTTAGGAAAAATTCTTCAAAATTTAGTAAAGCAAAAATTATTGGTTTCCACAAAAGGACCCAATGGAGGTTTTGCAATAGCAAAAAAAGCTTCGGAAATTACCCTTTGGGATATTGTAATAAAAGTGGATGGCGAAGAATTTTTTACCAACTGTTTAATAAGTTTAGAACCTTGTATAACGCACGATCCAACCAAACCACTGTGCCCGGTTCATACACAATACGATAAATTACGAACGGAGATAGCAGCATTTTATAAAGAGACGACTTTAGAAATAATTAGCGAGGATATCGACAAATTTGAAGATTTGGTAAAACTTTAGAAAATTATTTCCCACTTTTTATTTGATATAAACAGAAAATAAAAAAGGATAGCCGAGGCAATTCCAGCTAAGTTGGCTAAAAAGTCATAAAAGTTACTGCTTCTTGTTGCACTTATTAATTGTTGTGAAGCTTCCAAAAACAATCCTAAAAAAATTGAAGTTGCCGGAGCCAGGTAATAATGTTTTAATTTTAGTTTTTTAAAGGGCCTGAAAAGAAGTACACACAATCCAAAAAACAGGGAAAAATGAACCAGTTTATCGAAGTGTGGGATATTTATAAAAGCTTGTTTTGGGAGCTCGTTTGCAGGCATAAAAAGACCAAAGCAAATAATTGCCAGCCAGATAATTGGTTTCCAAAATTGAAAGATTTTCATACAGTATTAAAAAAGGGTAATCCAGTTTCCTGATGCAAAATTATATCAAAAACGCTTACAAGATAAACGTTTTTAGCAAACCAAAAACGGACAAGTAATTATGTCGGGCATTTATATTCATATTCCATTTTGCAGACAAAAATGTTATTACTGCGATTTCTATAAAACAGTAAATACCTCACAGCGCGTTGAATTTCTTTCGGCGTTAAAAAAAGAGATAATTCAGCGCAAAAATTACCTTGAAAATAAACCGCTTGAAACCATCTACTTTGGAGGTGGTACTCCTTCGGTTTTAAAGGAAAATGAAATAAATGAAATTTTATCTTTTATACATCAGGAATTTCAAATTAATTCAAATGTTGAAATTACATTTGAAGCCAACCCCGACGATTTAACATTTTCTTATTTAAAAAGTTTATACCGCGCAGGTATAAATCGTTTAAGTATTGGTATTCAGTCTTTTCAAAACGAATATTTGAAAAAAATGAACCGACGCCACAATGCAAATCAAGCTATTTTGTCGGTTGAAAATGCAAATGAAGTTGGGATAAATAATATAAGTGTAGATTTAATTTATGGCCTGCCAAACCTGAAAAATGAAGACTGGTTTGCCAGTTTAAAACAGGTATTCCAATTACCGGTTCATCATATTTCGGCGTATCATTTAACGTATCACGAAGGAACAACTTTTCATAAATGGTTAAAAAACGGAACCCTGAAAGAACTTACAGAAACAGATAGTTTTGCACAGTTTAATGGCTTGGTTGACATGGCTCAAAAAAATGGATTTCAACAATACGAAATTTCTAATTTTGCAAAAAACGAAATGTACTCGAAGCATAATACTTCGTATTGGATGGGCAAAAATTATTTAGGCCTGGGATCGTCAGCGCACTCTTTTAATGGTACAACAAGGCGTTGGAATATTTCGAATGTTGAAAGTTATATTAAAGGAATTGAAAATTCCCAATCATATTTTGAAGAAGAAACATTAAGTGAAAATGAAAAGTATAACGAATATATTTTAACACGAATTCGTACCATTTGGGGCGTTTCTTTAGATTACATTCAAATTAATTTTGGCAAAGAAAAAATGGTTTATTTTCAAAACAACATTGCAAAATACAAATCGTCAAATCTGGTAAATCATAAAAACCGAATTTTTACTTTATCGGCAAAAGGTTTGTTTGTTTCGGATAAAATAATGACCGATTTGATGATTATTTAATTGCTAACCAATAAGTTGAAATAGTAAACCAATATTTATAAATATTGTTAATTCGAAACACAATCTTTTTTATTTCTATATATTTGCGGTTCTTTTAAAAATAGAGTTTGAGTGCAGGTTGAAATGTTCAAAGAGACAGATAGCGGGGCAAGTGGCTTTGGTTAAACAGGCAAAAAGTAAACTTTTCCTCAAATAATAAGTTGTTAGTAAAAGCACGCATTTTTATTACGAGAATTAAGACATTAATATGATGGTGAAAATAATAAATTGGGTAAATATAATTGTTTTGTTTGTTGCATTTATTTCTTGTTCAACTTCAAAAAATATTACAGAACAAGAGGTGGTAAAAGCCGCCATTGAAAAACCGGCTGAGTTAGATGAACAAAAACAAAAAGAATTTGAATACTTGTTCGTAGGGGCATTAAAACAAAAAATGTTTGGAAATGCGCAAAAGGCAATTCAGCTTTTATCAAGTTGTTTGGAAATAGATCCAAACTCGTCGGCAGCAATGTACGAATTAGCCAGTATTCATGCAGCAAACAACGATTTTACAAGTGCTTCTCTTTTACTCGAAAAAGCAATAAGTATAAATTCTGAAAACAAATGGTACAAGCAGCTTTTAGGACAAATTTATCAACAATCAAAGAAATTTTCAGAGGCAGCCGACATTTATACCGATCTTTTAAAAGACGATCCTGATAACATGGAATTGTTATATTCAAAAGCAATTTTGCAGGCGAGTGCTCAAAAATTTGACGAGGCCATTGCAACGTACGAGGTAATGGAAAAGGAGACTGGTGTTAACGAACAAATTTCGGTAGCAAAACAACAATTATACGTTTCGGCTGGTAGGGTCAATAAAGCCTTCGGCGAAATTGAAAAATTAATAGAGTTTGCCCCCAAAGAGTCAAAATATTATGGTTTGCTGGCAGATTTGTATCAAAGCCAGGGTAACAATGAAAAAGCGCTGGAGAATTATAATAAAATTCTGGAAATGGAACCCGATAACGGTTTTGTGCATTTTTCGTTAGCCAATTATTATATTTCACAAAATGATTTGGAAAGTTCGTTTGAAGAGACCAAGTTGGGTTTTTCAAACGACAATGTTGACATTCAAAACAAGTTGCAACTGTACATGATGTTAACTACTAATCGCGATAAATCAAAACTTACCAATGAAAAGGAGGAGGAATTAATTCAACTGCTTTTGGAAAAACACCCCGATGAATTTTTGGTTCACACGGTTTATGCCGAAAGTTTGATTAGAAAACAAAAATTGACAGAAGCCAGAACTGCTTTGCTTAGAGCGCTGGAAATTAAACAAGACGATTATATGATTTGGGAAAGAGTTTTGTTTATCGATAATGATTTACAAGACTGGGATGGTCTTTATACACACAGCAATGAAGCAGTTGTTCTTTTTCCAAACCAACCGCAGGTCTATTTTTTAAATGCCGTTGCTTGTATTCAGCTTGAAAAATTTGAAGAAACAATTGCAATTTCTGAAGAGGGTTTAGATTTTGTTATTGATAATCCACAATTGAAAGGTCAGTTTTTAATGTTAAAAGGCGAGGGTCTTTATAAATTAAACAAAAAACAAGAAGCGTTTAATATGTTTGACGAAGCAGTTAAACTTGATTCGGAAAACTATATTGCGCTAAATAATTATGCTTATTATTTGTCGTTAGACGGAGGCGATTTGGATAAAGCGGAGCGAATGAGTGGACGAGTTGTTGAGCGTTTTCCTGATAATGCAACCTACCTCGACACGCATGCATGGGTGCTTTTTAAGAAAGGAGAATATACCCTGGCAAAATTTTATATGGAATCGGCAATTAAAAACGGAGGCGAAGAGAATGCAACTCTACTGGAACATTATGGCGACATTTTATTTATGTTGGAAAAACTGGATGAGGCAAAAGAATTTTGGGAAAAAGCAAAAAATACTGGCGGAGAATCGGAAGTTTTATTGCGAAAAATAAGGGAACAAAAATATTTTGAAGAGTAAAAAATGGCCAATATCCGAAAATCAAAGTTTCTCGTTTTTGTAATTTTATTAATTGCAGTTTGGCTGACATCGTGTCGCACAGCACGCAACTTATCAACGGAAATTGCGAAACCCATAAACACCGGGAAACTTCTGAAAAATGTGGAGAAAAACTCTTTTAATTATGAATATTTTACCATTAAACGAATCAATTGCCAGTTTTCGAATAACAATGCCAGAGCTAATTTCTATGTGAATTTAAAAGCACATAAAAATGAAAAAATATTAGTTTCAATAAGTAAATTAAAAATACCTGTTGGCAGAGTTTTGCTAACCCCCGATAGTGTAAAATATGTAAATTATATGGATCGGAATTATTTTGTTGATGACTACTCTTATCTAAGCGAATTTTTAAATATTGACCTTGATTTTGCCACCATTCAGTGTATTATTGCGAACAATGCATTTTCGTATAGAAACGATTCCAAAAATAAAGATTTTAAAACATTTGATTCTTTTATTGAAGAAGGAATGCACGTTCTTCAATCGGAGAAAACCCGAAAAATCTTTAAAATGGAGGTGAAAGAAAAGACAGAGAAAATTGAGCGCAGAATGAAACGTCTGGACGACAATGCTCTTATACTTCAAAAAATGTATTTTAATCCGGCTAATTTTGCTCTCACTCGCCTAATAATAAACGACAAAACCAACAACCGAATAATGAATATGCAATTTGATAATTTTGTTGAAATTCAAAACAAAGATTATCCGGGAATGATTGATATGAGTTTTAATTCAGCTGAAAATGAAGTAAAACTTAAAACAAGAATGAGTGGGTTTTCTACTGAAAAGATAGGTTCGTTTAATTTTAAAATTCCTGAAAAATATGAGCGAATCAAGGTAAATTAGATCTTATCGGTTACATTCGTAAATGGTATAAAAATATTTCGAATGAGAATTTTGTTCATTTCTGCTGTTTTTCTGATTCTTAATTCCAATTGCGTCGCACAGTCGTTAACCAATTTGCAAGCGAAAAAAAGAGATGCTGTCAAAGAGATTGAATTTACGACACGCCTGCTTGGCGAAGTTCAAAAAAACGAACGTAGTTCGCTCAGCAGATTACAATTAATAAATAACAAAATTAAACAGCGCAATACCATTATTTCAAGTATTAATGGCGAAGTAATTCTTTATCAGGAATTTATTGAAAATAATTCCACGGCAATTGAAATGCTTAATAATGATGTTGAGCAAATAAAAAAAGAATATGCAGAATTAATTCGCTCGGCATATAAAAACAGAAATGCTTCCGACAAAATTTTATTTTTACTTTCTGCTGAAAATGTAAATCAGGCACACCGACGGTTTTTGTACATGAAAAGATATACTTCTTATCGAGAAAACCAGGCCGAAATAATTGGTGCCATTCAATTGGTTTTAGATGAAAAAATTACAAAATTGGAGCAACAAAAAGAGACGAAACAGAAATTAATTTTTGAAACTCAAAAGGAAACCCAGCAATTAGTAAAAGAAAAATCACAACAAAATACAGCGCACAAAAATCTGCAAAATAAACAACGAAGTTTACGTCAAAAATTAAAACAACAGCAGCGTGTTGAACAACAATTGGAACGCCAAATTCAACTAATAATTGAAGAGGAAGCGCGCAAAAGCAGAGCTTTGGGTGGTTCGGGTTTTAATTTAACACCAGAGCAAAAATTGGTTGGCGGTAACTTCGAACAAAACAAACAAAAATTACCCTGGCCAGTCGAACGCGGAATAATTATTGAACATTTTGGAATTCATCGACACCCCGTTTTAACGAATGTGCAAATTAAAAACAATGGGATAAACATTGCGACAGAAATAGGAGCAAAAGTAAGAGCAATTTTTAACGGCGAAGTGAGCCGGGTTTTTGGTATTTCGGGTGGAAACACGGCAGTAATTATTAGACACGGAAAGTATTTAAGTGTTTATTCAAATTTGCGCGAGGCAGTTGTCAAAAAGGGAGATAAGGTTTCTACAAAACAAAACATAGGAACCGTTTATTTCGATAAAGATGATGCGAATAAATCGATATTGAAATTTCAAATTTGGCACGAAAACCAGAAATTAAATCCGGAAGATTGGATTGGACGATGAAACAAGGACTTTATTTATATTCAATTGACTATTTTTAAAATTTCTCCGAAACCTGACTTTTCTGCATTGTCTTCAATTTTTCAACAGAAGACAAACATGTGAATTTTAAAAACACACCGAAAAAAAACCAACGAAACACCAGCTTTCAAATGAATGGACGTTTAAATATTTGCAACTCTGCGCAAACTTGGAATATCAAGGAATTTAATTTTTCTTCCCTGCAACTCAATTAATTTATCATGTTTAAATTCTGAAAGTAGTCGGATTACCGACTCTGTTGCTGTTCCAACCATGTTGGCAAGTTCTTCGCGGGTAAGCGAAATCTGAAGTGTGTTTTGATTGTCCAAATCAAAATTTTCTTTTAAAAGAAGTAAAACTTCGGCGAGTCTTTCGCGAACAGTTTTTTGTGCAATATCGGTAATGTAATCATTGGCAACTCTTAATTCGCCGCAAACTATTTGCAACATGTGGTGCGAAAACTGCCAGTTACTTTGAATTAAAAAAAGCAATGTTTGGTAGGGAATGTGACACAAAACGGCTTCGTCGATAACCTTGGCCGCTGTACATGCTAACTCCTGACTCAGTAATGAGCGGTATGCAATTATTTCACCATTTTTAGCAAACCGGATAATTTGTTCCTTCCCGTCAATTCCCGTTTTATATATTTTTACAATTCCCTTGGTAACACAGAAAAACCCGGTGAGACGGCTTCCTTCGCGGTAAATTATTGTGCCTTTTTTATATAACGAACAGGTTTTGTCGAAATTTAAACGACCAAATTCTTCGTCGTTAAGTTTCTTAAAAAGTTGGAATCCACTTAAATTGGTTTCTTCTTCGGTGGGTCTTTTAATTACATTTCTCATTTCATTTCATTAAAAGGTTTTACAAAAATAGCATTCAATATTAAACCAAATATACAATTTCGCTTTATGGTCGAATGTTTATTTTAAAATATGATGGTGTATAAATGCGTTACAAATTAATGAAAACATTTTAATATTAAGAAATTATGAAACAAACAAGGTGCTAATTTTAGTGGTTTTATTATGGAAATATTATTTAGCTTCGTATTTAATGTTTGAAAATTACTTTAAAACACTAATAATAAAGATTATATGAAAAATATTGTTGATATGTCGTGGATAGACAAAATAGCTTTCGAAGCCGATATGGATGGACACAAAGTTACAATTGATGCTTCGGAGGAAGTTGGTGGGAGCAATTTAGGCCCACGACCTAAAAAATTAATGCTAACTGCATTGGCAGGTTGCACAGGAATTGATGTGGTTTTAATTCTGAAAAAAATGAAAGTTGTACCCGAAGCATTTAATGTAATTGTTGAAGGTGAGCTAACCGACGAACACCCGAAATATTACAAAAAAGTTAAAGTTATTTATCAGTTTAAGGGAAAAGATTTGCCAATGAGTAAATTAGAAAAGGCGGTAAATCTTTCGGAAACAAAATATTGTGGAGTGAGCGCGGTATATAAAGAAGCAATGGAAATGGAATCGGAAATTCGAATTGTAAGTTAGAACAAAATAGGATATTAATTTTAGCAATCTGTTAACCAACTGATTGTTTTTTTGGTGAACAAAACCACGGCTTTATTGTAACATAGTTTATAATGGAAAGTGTATTTCATAAAGCTTCGCAACGCGGAAATGCCAATCATGGTTGGCTAAATGCAAAACACTCGTTTAGTTTTGCCAACTATTACGACAGCGAAAAAATTAACTTTGGAAAACTGCGGGTTTTAAACGATGATGAAATTGCACCTTCAAAAGGTTTTGATTTACATCCTCACCAAGACATGGAAATTATAACCATTCCTTTGTCGGGTTCTGTTCGCCATACCGACAATATGGGAAACGAGGATATAATTTCGGCAGGCGAAGTTCAGGTAATGTCTGCTGGTTCAGGAATTTGGCATTCAGAATTTAATGCATCGGCTTCCGAAGCATTAAAACTTTTTCAAATATGGATTCTTACCAATAAAAAAGGGCACAAACCACGTTACGAGCAAAAGGGTTTTTCAGAAACAGAAAGCACAAACAAATGGCAATTACTGGTTTCTCCCAAAGGAAAGGAAGGTTCACTCTGGATTCATCAAGATGCTTACATTTCAATGGTTCAAACAAAAGATTTACAAACCACAAATTATCAACTGCACAAACAAGGCAATGGTGTTTATTTTATGTTGATTAATGGCGAAGTATTAATTGCCGGAGATTTGTTGAAAAACCGAGATGCTGTTGGCTGTTGGGGTTTTTACGATCCCGTTGAATTAGAATTTTACGCAAATTCAAAACTTCTTGCCATAGAAATACCAATGAGATAAAAATTTACAAATTGGTGGGTTTTTTCGTATCTTAGATTTTAGAACAATTTATTTTTATTGTGCCAAAATGGGCATAAAATAATTGTATAATCAAAAAAGTCATATGAAATCTATAAATCCTGCAACCGGAAAAACGATTAAAACCTATAAAACGTATTCTGAAAAGGGAGTTAAAAAAATTATTAATTCGGTTGACAAAACCTGGCATCACTGGCGCAGTACTTCATTTATGTACCGAAGCCAGTTAATGCAAAATCTTTCTGGTTTATTAAAAAGCAAAAAAGTTGAACTTGCTCAGTTAATGGCACTCGAAATGGGGAAAGTAAAAAAAGAAGGATTTGCAGAGGTTGAAAAATGTGCCTGGGTTTGCGATTACTATGCACAAAATGCCGAGCTTTTTTTAGAGAACGAAACAATTCCAACCGAAGCTTTCCGATCGTTTGTAACTTATCAGCCAATTGGAACAGTATTAGCAGTAATGCCCTGGAATTTTCCTTTTTGGCAGGTTTTTCGTTTTGCTGCACCAACTTTAATGGCAGGTAATACTGCCGTTTTGAAACATGCTAGTAATGTTCCGGGGTGTGCACTTGCAATCGAAGAGCTCTTTCGGGAAGCAGGTTTCCCCGAAAACGTTTTTCGTACTTTATTAATTGGTAGCAACCAGGTTGGAAATGTAATAAAACATGCTGCGGTAAAAGCGGTAAGTTTGACCGGAAGCACGCCGGCTGGTAAAAGTGTAGCTTCAATTGCAGGAAGCGAACTTAAAAAATGTGTTTTAGAATTGGGTGGGAGCGATCCGTATGTAATTTTAAAAGATGCTAATTTGGAAGATGCAGCTTTTAAATGTTCTGCTGCACGTCTTTTAAATGCAGGACAAAGTTGCATTGCCGCAAAACGGTTTATTGTAGTAAATGAAGTTTATTCTGAATTTCTGGAATACTTTACCTGCGAAATGAACAAGGCTAATTTTGGCGATCCGTTTGACGAAGAAACCACAATGGGGCCAATGGCAAGAGTAGATTTACGAGATGAACTTCATCGGCAGGTTTTAGATTCAATTAAAAAAGGTGCAGAGGTAATATTAGGTGGCGAAATACCTTTGAAAAAAGGTGCATTTTACCCACCAACAATTTTAGAAAATATAAAACCGGGAATGCCGGCTTACGACGAAGAATTGTTTGGACCAGTTGCTTCCGTAATTCGTGTGGACGACGCAAAGGAAGCAATTAAAGTTGCCAACGATACGGAGTTTGGATTGGGTGCAGCGATTTTTACCGGCGACTTGAAAAGAGGAGAAAATTTAATGGAAATTCAAATGGATGCAGGTTGCTGCTTTGTTAACGACTTTGTTAAATCTGATCCGCGATTACCTTTCGGAGGAATTAAAGAAAGTGGCTATGGGAGAGAACTTGCTTCGCACGGAATTAAGGAATTTATGAATGTAAAAACAGTGGTTGTAAATTAAACCAACCCTAAAAAACCACAAATTATTTTTATGGAAGTGCAGAAAAACTAAATTTGTCGGGATTTAAAAATTTTATGATGAAAAATATTTCTTTGCTCTTATTTTCAATGATAATTTTTGTAATAATGTATTCTTGCAGTCAAAAAGAAACCGCAGATTTAATTGTATCTAACGCAACCATTTATACGGTTGATGAGGCTTTTTCAACGGTTGAAAGCTTCGCAGTGATTGATGGCAAGATTGTGGAAGCCGGGAATAGCGAAGATATTTTGAAAAAGTATTCTACTGAAAATCTGGTTGATGGCGCAGGTAAATTTATTTATCCGGGTTTTAACGATGCACATTGCCATTTTAACGGTTATGGTGTGAATTTGATGCAATATGCAGATTTACGAGGGACAGAAAGTCCAGAAGAAATTTATGAAATATTAAAGCAGCACTATCAGAAGTTTGGTGGAGATTGGATTTTAGGCAGAAGCTGGGATCAAAATGACTGGGATGTAAAAGAATTTCCCGACAAAAATGATTTGGACAAATTGTTTCCCGATGTTCCGGTTTATCTTGTTCGTGTTGATGGGCACGCCGGATGGTGTAATTCAAAGGCATTGGAAGTGGCAGGAATTAATGCAAAATCAAAAGTTAATGGCGGAGAAGTGATTCTTAAAAATGGAATGCCAAGTGGTGTTTTAATAGATAATGCAATGGGACTTGTTGGCGAATTTATTCCTGAAATTACTACGGAACAACAAGAAAAAGGATTATTGGCAGCGCAGAAAAACTGTTTTGCTGCCGGGCTCACTTCAGTAACAGATGCCGGGCTGGGCAATAAAACTGTTTTGTTGATGGATGAAATGCAAAAACGAGGCACTCTGAAAATGCGTATTAATGCAATGTTGAGTCCGTCGAAAGAAAACATTAATTATTTTGTAAAAAGCGGGATTTACAAAACAGACAGATTGGTTGTAAATACAATAAAACTTTTCGCCGATGGAGCGTTGGGTTCACGTGGAGCATTAATGTTAGAGGATTATTCTGATGATCTGGGAAACAACGGTTTACAAATTGCCGATCAGGAATATTACAATGAAATTTGCCAATTGGCTATTGACAACAATTACATGGTTGCTACACATTGTATTGGCGACAGTGCTAACCGATTAATGCTTAATACTTATGGTAAGTTTTTGAAAGGTAAAAACGATCGGCGTTGGCGCATAGAACATTCGCAGATTATTAATTCCGATGATTTTGAAAAGTTTGCGAAATTTTCTATTGTTCCGTCTATTCAGGCAACGCACTGTACATCGGACATGCCGTGGGCAGAAGATCGGGTAGGAGAGGATCGGATTAATGGTGCCTATTCATATCAAACGCTTCTAAAACAATTGGGTTGGATTCCAAACGGAACCGATTTTCCGGTAGAAAGCATTGAGCCACTGTTTACTTTTTATGCGTCGGTATTTCGAACGGATCATAAAGGATGGCCCGAAGGTGGCTGGAGAATGAATGAAGGACTTAACCGCGAACAAACGCTGCGATCAATGACAGCTTGGGCAGCAAAATCATCATTCGAAGAAAATGAAAAAGGCAGTCTTGAACCAGGAATGTGGGGCGATTTTGTTATTCTCGACACTGATTTAATGACAGCTTCGCCAAAAGAAGTTTTAAACACAAAAATATTGAGCACCTGGATTGCCGGGGAGAAAGTGTTTAAGCTGTAAAACTAAACTTTTGCTAGGGTCTGTCAACCAACTTAACAATTTCATTTTTTACACAATCGCGCAGTTCGTCCGACGATAATTCATCAATTTTCTCCTTGCTAATTACTTCCCCAAATCTAATTTTGATTGTGGTAGGTCTGATTATCCACGATCCCTTTGGGTTTAATTTGTATAAACCCGAAAGACCGACTGGAACAATTCCTTTGTCGATTTGTTTTGCCAGATAAAATGGTAATCTTTTAAATGGTTTCATTTTGCCATTTAGAGTGCGATGCCCTTCAGGAAGAATTATCATCGAACGTCCGTTATTTAATTCATGCAATGTTTTCTTAAAGCTTGAAACTGAGCCATGCGTGCTTTCCCGCTCAATTGGAATGTTTCCAAGTCTTCGCATTACTTTGCCATAAAGAGGCCAGCCGTGTTGGCGATTAGCTTCAACGCCGCGTGCTAAACCAGGAATAAACCCACCCAATAAAGGTACGTCGTATAAACTGACATGATTTGCCATAAACAGATAGGTTTTGTTTGGTTCGAGGTTTTCTAATCCTTCAACCTTAACCCTTGAACCGGCCAATATAAACAAGAAACGCATTAGTTTTTTTATCCACGGATTGTAAACACGTTCTGGAAAAATATAGGTGCAGGCAAGTGTAAAAAACAGAAAAAACAGAAGATAAATTATACTTGTTACCCAAATAAAAATTGAAATAATTACTTTCATTTCCAATAAACTTCAATTGCTTGCTGTAAACACTCAATTTCCACTGGCGTGATTCCAATTAGTTCGCCATCTGGCGAAAGTACTTTTGGAGTTTCGCTTTTTATTTTTATTCTTTTTGCTTGAAAAGTTTCTATTTCTGGCAAGTAAATATGTTCGCCAGTAAAAATTTTAGGAAAACTTTTTATCAATTTTATACGGCTAAGTTTTTTTGCAATGGTAACATCCAATAAACCGTCGTCGATTATTGCATTTGGTGACATTAAAAAATTGGCGGTGTATCTGGTATTCGAAATTTCAACAAAAGTACAATCATGTTCAAATTTTTGTCCGTCAATTTCGAATGACATTTTTTCGGCTGACAAAAACAAGGTGCGAAATAGAACTCCATACGTATATGCAATGTTGCCAAACAGTTTTAATTTACGAGCCGTTTTAGTCACGTCGGCAACAAATCCAAGTCCAAGAATATTCAGATAATAATAATCCTGTCCATGTGTATGGAATTTCCCAACATCAACTTTTCGTGTGTTTTGGTTTGCTATTATTTTTAGTGCTTCTTCGCACTTTTTATTATCCAATTCAAGGTCGCGCGCAAAGGCATTTCCTGTTCCAACAGGCAAAACACCAATTGGGATTTTTGTGCCCGAAGTATTTTGAAAATATCCATTTATTACTTCGAATAAGGTACCATCGCCGCCAGCAGCAACCACGCCATCATATTTACTTAGGTCAGCATTTTTTACAATTTCAATTCCGTGGCCGGGGTAATTTGTGAACTGTATTTCAAATTCAACCAAATTTTTGTTGAATGAAGTTTCGATTTGAGCAAGTTTTTTTTTGGCATAACCGCTACCAGCGTGCAAATTGTAAACAAGTAAAACCTTCATGTTTATGCGAAATAAGTTAAAAAAAAATTAGATAAAGAGTAATTATTCTTTTTATTTAGCTGATTATAAAAGCTGCTAATGTAGATTTTTTATTCGTCTTTTTACCGCCAATGACAGATTTGTTTTTAGACCCTGAAACAAGTTCAGGGTGACGTTCTTAAATAGGTCGCAAAATTTCTTCGAAACGTCATGCTGTCCATCAGCTGACGGATCAGCATCTTTGTAATTTACTCATTGTGTCTAATAAAATTAGGTGCAAACAAGTAATGAATAAAAATTTAAAAACCTGAATATGGGGAGTGCGTTGAAATACATGATTAAATTGTAGAGATAATCCGATGCAACCATTTGATATTTAATGAATCAGTTAAAAAATATCTCTTTATTTTCTTTTGCCGACTCATAAATTCCAAGCACTATTTCAACTGATTTTCTGGCTTCTTTTCCGTCAATTTCAAAAGGCTTATTTTCTTCAATTGAATCAATAAAAGCAGCAATATTTCTGGCGTGAGGTTCAAAAGAAATTGCCATTGGATCCGACACTCCACCTCCACCATCAATTGTACTGTACTTTTTCAATATTTCAAAATCTTCTTCAAATTGATCGGCAAATTGCCAAACCTTAAAACTATTTTCTTCCATAATTACTGTGCCTTTTGTGCCAGTAATTTCCATTCTTCTGAATTGTCCGGGGAACGAAGAAGTTGATCCATAAATCATTCCCAGAGCTTTATTTTTGAACTTGAGAATTGCCACTGCTGTATCTTCTACTTCTATTTGAGGGTGGCCAAGTGTGGCAATATAAGCTTGCAGCGAGTCCACGGGGCCAACCATGTATTGGAGTAGATCGACCATGTGGATTGATTGGTTCATTAATGCTCCGCCTCCGTCGAGTTTCCAAGTGCCCCGCCAGCTGCTTTCGTAGTATTCGTTGCTACGCCACCAGGGTACAAATACAGAAGCATTTGTAATTGTGCCAAACCGCCCGGTGTCAACGGCATTTTTTAAAACCCGCACCGCATCATTAAAACGGAAGTTAAAAATTCCCCCCAAACGGGTGCCATTTTTATTGTGCTCTTTAATCATCGAATCGATACGTTTCAGGCTGATTTCAAGTGGCTTTTCACACAATACATGTTTTCCGTTTTTTGCTGCATCGATGGCAGGTTCGAAATGCGCACCGCTTGGTGTTGCAATTATAATTATATCGACATCTGGAGATTGAACGATTTCGCCTCTATTATTAAAAACACGGCACGAATATTTTGTTGCAAGGATTTTAACTTTATTTGGGTTTGTACCGCAAAAACCAACTAATTTTGCATTGTTTAGAGATTGAATTGCTTTTGCATGGAAATCGGCAATATTACCTGCGCCAACTATTCCAAAATTCCAGATTTTCATATTTATTTTTTTAGTTGAATGTTAAAAATACCGCTTCACTTTTTTTGAATAATTTTTATATTCTTCACCGTAATTTTCGCTCATAAATACCTCTTCCTTTAAAATAAAAAAATGAATACTGACAATTGTTGCAGCGGCAATTCCTAATAAAAACGGATTTGGTAGAAAAAGAGCATTTCCAAGAATTAAAAGTTCAACAGAAACAAAAAACGGATTTCGCGAAACAGCAAAAATCCCATTAGTAATTAGTTTTCCCAAGTTGTTTGAATGCATTCCAAAACGCAATGAGTTTTTAAAACTAATTAATGTGGCAATTAAAAATATTAACGACACCAGAATAAGTACAGTTCCGATAACTTGCAGGGCAATTGATTCTAAAACAGGACTTGAAAGCACTTTTGGTAAAAGCGAAAAATGAATAACCGGCCTACTTATTTCAAACATCCACAAATGCATAATTAGAAGAAAGACAGGATGTAAAATGAATTTTAATTTTCTTGATTTAGCAGATTTTGAGCTAACCCGAACTCCCCTTTTTTTCAATAAAATAGTTCTTCCGAAAATTAATATTGAAAAAAGAAGGAAACTTACAAATGGGAAAATCTCAAAAAAACTCATGTTGCGAAAGTAACAGATTTTTAGATTTGAATCAAAAAAAAATCCCCGGTAAAAACCGGGGAATCGTATGTGATATTTTAGTCTGTATTCTTGTTTCTAAAATCTTTTTATCTCCAATATTAAATATTAGGAAACGAAATGCCAATCATCAAAGGATAAACCTCAGGACCTTTTCCGTTTTTAAAAAGAGAAGTCATGCTATAATTGGCAAAAACACAGAAATCTCCAAAACCAATTCGGCCGGTAATATCGTATTTCCACTGATTAATGTGATAGTTACTATCGGATTTTTCATTGTCGCCTTTGTCAAATTTGTATTTGGTGTGCGAACCTAAATATATACCACCAACTACACCTCCGGCAATATATAATCTTGAATTTCCCATTCGCAATGGAGTTTTAATTTCAAGGAGTAAAGGAGCAGTTAAATAATTGACATGCAATTTTGATTTTTGTAAACTGCCGTTTTCATTAAGTATGGTTCTTGGAACAATCATTCCGTAGCCATCTTCTTTTTCAATAGTTATGGGTAAATCAAAAGCATAGTCGTTAAAACTGATTCCCAATCCGGTAACAACTGCAAATGTTTTGCGTTTGTTTTTAAATGCCCATTCTGCAAAATTTAGGTTCCACGAAAGCGATTTCCCCGGATTTAGGTCTAAAAACTCAACAGAATTTTCGCCGTACATCGAATAATTTACATCCTCAAAGATGTTCATTCCCACCTCGAGTCCTGCCCAATGCGCATTAAAACTCCCCGACCAGTTTTTTTGTTTTAATTCTTTGTCAACTTTCACATAAGTTCCGTTATCACCTTCAATAATCCGAAAAGTACGACGTCCCAATCTTACGTGTGTCGTATCTCCCCAATCGTCTGTAATTACTTCAATTCCTCTGTCGTTCCCCACTTTTACATGAACCTTGTCGCTGTCTTCAATCACAGTTACCACATTTTTTTTCAATACTTTAATTTCGGTGGTGTCTTGTTTTTGTGCTGATAAATTGAGCATTAAAACGCTGCATAATATCAAAGTAAATAATTGTTTCATTTTATTACTGATTAATTGTTATGATGCTAAGACGGCGAGCTGTTATGAAAAGTTACAGGGGAAACTGCTTGAATTATTTTGAAACAAAAGGGAATGAAATTTACGCTCCTGCAAAGTTTTTCTTAATGAATAACTTTTTATTTTTTGCTTCTTTCGTTTTTCGATGGAATGGAAAATGCCAACAAGCGCGAATCGTAATTGTATTCGGTTATTTTTCCGTCCTCGTTTATTTCGTAATTAAACTTTTCTTTTGAAATATTGGAAACCAAATTTAAGCCAGCCTTTGTAATTTTATTGAACTGAAATTTATCAATCCCGGTTTTCTTTTTTACAATATCCGCAAGCAATCGTTCTTCGTAAATATTTTGTTCAACACCCGGATTTACTCTTTTAATAGTTGCCAACGAAGTTTCTGGCAATTTGATATTTACCGACGCAGTTATCCTTTTTAGTTCATTCGGAACTTCTAACGGGATTCTATTTAGCACCAAATCTTCATGTTTCAATCTTCCCTGGGTTGATTCGCGTACACTTTTCTTTGGTTTTGGCTGTGGTTTAATTTTTTCCACTTTTGGCTTTGCGTTGTTCTTTTGTAATTCCTTGGTATCGCTTTTTTTGATTGCGGGAGTTAGTTTTTTTTCTGAAGAATTAATTTCTTTTTTATTTGTTTTATCTTCAAGTAAAGCAATTTTGTTGTCGGGAATAATTTCGTTTGAGGGTTTATCAAACAATGCAAAAAAGGCGAATACTAAAACTAAAACCGCTGCAACCCGTCCCGACCAAAGCAAAACAGATTTTCCAATAGAATATCGATAAAGTATATTTTTCTTGTTGAAAATTATAGATTTATCGGGCAGGAGTTTTGTCTGGCCGAAAATTGCAATTTCTTTCTGTTTTTCGGGGTGCGTTGAAATGTAATTGTCAAATTCTATTTTTTCTTTTTCTGAAATTTCATTTTCAATGCTTGCAATTGCAGCATTATTAAACTTCTTTTCAGAGTCGTATTTTTCTTTGTAAAGATTTTCTTTTTTGTTGAAAGAAATATTTTCGGGTTCAACAGAAACGGTTTCGAAAATTGCAAGTTCCTCTTTTAAGTCTTGATTTTGCTGAAGAAATTCGATAAAATCGTTCACCAGTTTTTCATCTAAATTTCCTTCCAGATAATCGACAAAATATGACTCGTAGTTATTTCTATTAATTTCAATCATATTACCACCTCCATTCTTCCAATGTATTTTTTCAGAAATACTCTTGCCCGATAAATGTAAACTTTTACCTGCGATTCACTTAATCTTGCCATTTCGCCAATTTCTTTATACGAATATCCTTCGTAATCGCGCAGCAACAAAACCATACGCTGAAGTTCCGGCAACCTGTTTATGGCCTCATCTAAAATCTCTTTTAAATCAGAATAATTATTTTCATGACCTTGTTCTTTCAAACTTAAATCTTCTGAAAAAGAAGATCTTTTTTCTTTGCGAATCCTGTCAATCATGGTGTGGTAAGCAGTTGTAAAAAGGTACGACTTTACCTTTTCAGCATTTACGTTTTCCACATTTTTCCAGAGTTTTTCGTAGCTGTCTTGTACAATATCTTCGGCTTTGTGTGTGTCTCTTATACTCTTTAACACAAACCTGTACAAATGGTCCGAAATCTGGTTAACTGTCTGATTGTATTCGTTTACTGTCATTCTGTTCTGAACACTGTTCACAACATAAGACGAACAACTCGATTATATGTTACAAGGAAGGATGTTTTTTTGTTTTTTGACTGGGAGTTGTGGTTTCCAAACCGCAATTTTTACAAGTGGACTGGAATCCGCTGCACCCGACTTTTATAAAAAAAGCTCCGGAAATACCGAAGCTCGTATTATTTTTTTGAATTCATTTTTTATTCCTCCGCCTGGGGGAGGTTGGGAGGGGCTCTTAAATTATTTCAACCCAACCATGCAAATCCGGTTCGTCGCCATATTGAATAGCCCGAAGCTTATTGTATAATTTTGTTGACCACTCTCCGGGCTCATCACCGTATTTAAACCACTTGTCGTTGTCGTTGTCGTAAACACCTTTTATTGGCGAAATTACGGCAGCAGTTCCGCAAGCACCAACTTCATCGAATTCTGCTAATTCTTCGTACGGAACTTTGCGACGTTCAATATTTAGCCCCATTTCTTTGGCCAAAACGATTAAACTTTTATTGGTAATCGATGGCAAAATTGAATCAGATTCCGGAGTAATATAAGTGTTGTTTTTAATTCCAAAAAAGTTTGCTGGCCCACATTCGTCGAGGTATTTTTTTTCTTTACTATCTAAATAAAGCACTGCCGAAAAACCACCTGCTTTTGCTTTTTTGCCTTCGTACATGCTGGCGGCGTAGTTTCCTCCAACTTTATATTTTCCTGTTCCTTGTGGTGCGGCTCGGTCGAATTCGCGCATAATTACCAAATCGGTTGGTTTAAATCCTTCCGGGAAATAGGGTCCAACAGGCATTACAAAAACCATAAAAAGATACTCATCGGCCGGACTAACACCAATTTGTGGGCCGGTTCCGATTAGTAGCGGACGAATGTACAATGCTGCCCCAGAATCGAAAGGAGGAACAAAACGTTCGTTTTTTTTGACGGCCATTCTAACGGCATCCATAAATTTATCAACCGGAAATTTTTCCATCATTATACCATCCGCAGAATCTTGCATGCGTTTTGCATTTTCGTCCATACGAAAAACGCGGATTTTTCCGTCCTGTCCCTTAAATGCTTTTAATCCTTCGAAAGCTTCTTGCCCGTAATGCAGCGAAGTTGCTGCCATGTGAATATTAATTTTATTCGAGGTGCTGGTTTCCAGTTCTCCCCACTTGCCATTTTTGTAATAACAACGAATGTTATAATCTGCGTCTTGGTATCCAAATCCAAGTTTTCCCCAGTCGATATTTTCCATTTTGAAGTCTCTTTTATTTTGGTTTTTGTTGAACAGAGAAATGTACCTCTTTTCAAGAAACAAATTAAGGTATTTTTATTTTATCTAAGAAAGAGATGGGTCAGTAAACCGAGAAAGGTAAAATGTTTTACAACTGCTTATGCGATGAAAGAAATTTGCTAAATTTCAACTTGAAGAAAATACCCATTATGTTTTCTTATATTTAAAACCGTATCATTTTCAAAAATCAGATATTGTCCTTTTATTCCTTTTAAAATGCCCTCAATGGTTGGTGTTTTGTCGAAACCAATACTTTTTATTTTTTCGGGGAATTGCAAAACCGGATATTCAATAGTCGTTGTTTCATTGTCGGCATCAATATATTTTTGAAGTTCAGCAGGAAGAAGTTGAATAACCTTTTGTTTTTCTTCGGCGAGGTTAATGTTTTCGGCTACTTCGTTTTTTAACATTGCTCGCCAGTTGGTTTTATCTGTAAAATAGTTTTTCAGGAAAACTTCGATTACTCCGGAAATGTGCCGATTTGG